>Ga0247733_1000054_pt1 | contig 183726 bp, 184 predicted proteins | sample UWRJL043104R2_FD_180932 | JGI IMG/M metagenome (GOLD analysis project Ga0247733, IMG submission 180932) | Plant litter microbial communities from Arlington Agricultural Research Station in Wisconsin, United States - UWRJ-L043-104R-2 | ecosystem: Environmental > Terrestrial > Plant litter >... | reverse complement strand
TCCACCGCCAACACCACCTATCTCCGCGTCCAAACACCTGCGCCCCGATCCCCGCTCCCCGCTCGTCCCATCCCAACATGTCCGCAAGAGTGCAGCAGGGCGGCGGCCGGCCTGGAGGCTCCAGGTTCGCCCAGTTCAAGCTTGTACTGCTCGGTAGGCACCCTCAGACTACACCATAGGGTTCTAGATGCTAATGGTTGCAGGCGAGTCCGCCGTCGGAAAGGTGCGCACACCCGACAAGGCAGCAGCGATAACAGCTAACACACCATAGTCCTCGCTGGTGCTACGATTCGTGAAGGTTGGTGACGACTCGCTCGCATTTCAGATGACCACCATCTAACTTACCCAGGACCAATTCGACGACTACCGAGAGTCCACCATCGGCGCCGCTTTCCTGACCCAGACCATCGCCCTCGATGAATCCACAACCGTCAAGTTTGAGATTTGGGACACGGCAGGCCAGGAGCGCTACAAGTCGCTCGCGCCCATGTACTACAGGAACGCCAACTGCGCCGTGGTTGTCTATGACATCACCCAGGCAGTACGTATATCCGACGACGTTGGACGGACAGACTCTGACTGACGGGCATAGTCTTCACTAGACAAGGCCAAAGCATGGGTGAAGGAACTCCAGCGACAGGCAAACGAGAACATCATAATCGCCCTCGCCGGGAACAAGCTCGATCTGGTCACTGAATCGCCCGACAAGCGTGCAATTACGGCTGCCGACGCGGAGCAGTATGCCCGCGAGGCGGGCCTGCTTTTTTTCGAGACCTCCGCAAAGACGAGCGAGAATGTGCGGGAGCTCTTCACTGCCATTGCCAAGAAGCTGCCTCTGGATCAGGGCGGCCCACGGAACCTGAGACCCGGCCAGCAGCGACAAGGCGTCAACCTCCGTCCGGAAGCGAATCAGACACAAGGACCGGGTGGCTGCAACTGCTAGTCATGGGATATATTCGATTCGAATCATGCGATTTGGGAGGCTGCGGTTGTGGCAGCGCGAAGGCTCTACCGTAGTGGGAGCGCTACATGCTTGAGCTGCACCTTGGCAAGCCAGTATGTTTTCTTGTTTCAGTCGTACTTCTGGTTGGGGGCATATCTTGGCCTTCTGGAGTACATGGATTTCCATCAACTTTGCGCTCAAGAGGTTCGAGGCTACTCGAGAAATTACACTAATGATTCCCGTTTTTTTTGGTTCATTGTCACTACGTAGGGCTGTGGTGTTTCTTTGTTATCGTCCTATCCATCTTTAGACTTTGGACACCACCAACGTACCTTCATCCCATATCCTCAACGCACTGCATACTTTCGAGCTGATAAAACGGCCACGACTGATTAAACCCTCTTAGTACAATCCGCTGGCCCCCTCACAGCGCTCACAGCGACCTCGGCTGAGGCTTCGCAAGCTGCAGGTTACGCACATGTAAGACGACACGAAAGTCCTTGTTGCCCCCGGCCATGTGTTACCCACGCGGCCAAACAGCATCGGTCTAGACGTACTACCAAGCTTAGGCTTTTCGATCAAAACAAAGCTCTCATGGTACATAAACATCCCCGCTTTCACATAACCATCGCGATACTCGCAGGTCTCGCACGATCAAGATCAACAATATCGAATCCCTCGACCATGCTAGCCCTTTCTCGCTTCAAAGAAGCGATACTCGCTGCCAGTCTTCTCGGCCTCGCCTCCGCCATCCCAACGTTCACCACTAACCCAACCCTCCATGTCTTCAACCTCGGTGCCTTCCTCAGCAACGACCCCAAAATTCCCTCATACTTCTCCTTTCATGTCCGCGACGCGCGGCCGGAGTATTACCTTGACGAGGACTGCACCTTTCTAACTTCGGTCAGCTCTCCGTCAATCTGGACGGAGGGGTGGGTGTCGTGCGATGAGGAGCAGCAGGTGGAATTTTGGATGGAGAGGGGGAGTCTGACTCTGAGGAGGGCGGATAGAGGGAGTGGGCATGGGTGAGTTGTGATTTGTTTTCTTGTCTGGGCGTTGCACATGCGGGAGAGCGGAATGGGGATTGGAAAATTTGACGTGAAGACGGATAGACATCTGACGTTACCATAGTCGGGGCAATGTCACAATCAGCGTGACGGACAAGCAGCCAACGTACTGGGCGGAAGCGAATGAAGTCGCCTGTGCGAACGTGACGAGGACGATCCTTGGTACGACGTTCTCGCGGACGGTGGAGTGGCTGTTTCCGCTCACACATGTACTCAGTGCTTGAGATTGAAGAGATGTGAGCGTGTATTCAACTCACGGATGTGGCGGAGCGATAGTGTCAGGGGCGTTCGTCGTCCGTGCGATGAGATTTCTGGAACGGACTTCAAGCTAGCATCTAAAGCACGGTTACACGATCTACAATCTCAGCAATCGGGGATTAAACCAGCTTTGGATCACGGTACAACGATCTCAGTAAAACATTCCTTGCTTCCCAGCAGATCTGAATCGCCTCTTGAGGACCGACCGTCGAATTATATGTCCAAGCACACAGTGGATAAATTGTCCCATCGTAGTATCACGATAATGTGACATGGCCCTCTGCACAGCCTTCATTGCGTAACTAGCCACTTCGGCGATGCAACGTGCAGGATCATGTCTCGTATGTTGAGCAACCCTCACGTTACACCACATGGCGCATCGTCTTCAACGATCAAGTACCATTATATTTGTTCATGGAGATACAAGTCAAATTTCCCTCTTAGGACAGAGGTGAGTATTGACTTCTCTACTGTGCAATTGATTATTGCCTATTCAAAGCAACCGCATCGAAAATTGTGTATCGCCAAAGTACATCCAAGCCATCACGTGTACCACAAGTCATGGTCGATTCAACCTTGTATCTCGATATCGCTCAAAAATTACTCCACTAACCTCCTCATTCGTCCACCAGTAGATGAGACTAAAGTTATCATTCAGAGAGCAACATGACACCATCCACAGACTCGAACCACTCTCGACAAACCAACTTTTTTAGCTCAGTAAACTCATCTCATACATATACCATCTACACCCAGCCACAATGCCGTTCTCATCCATCGCCTGGACACCCATCCACCACAATGCGTTTCTCAATATCCATCTTCTTCACCAGTCTCATCCCCCCACTCACGCACGCCATGCCCACATGCCAAAACGACACCTTCACCCCTCCCCTCCCATCCTGGACCGTAAATGCTTTCCAAGCCTACACCAGCCCCAACCTGTCCTATGCTTCATTCGTCATAAACTCCACCCCAACATTCCCCGAATCGAATAACAGGCTGTGCGGCATCAGTTCCAACAGCTCTATTTACGAATCCATCTACCAGTCGAAAATGATTTTATGTGAGGGCAGACCACAGATGTGGTTTCAGATCCAGGAGACGGAGGTCGTGTTGAGGTCGACTTGGAAAACGGAATCGTAAGTCATTCGCCCAAGAGTGGAGTAGACCGGGCTAACGACCTGAAGGGGCGACTGGGTCACGGGTATCGCGCCACAAGGAACGTATTGGATGCACGGTGAAGGTGGCAATGTGACGGAAGTCGACGGCGGCAAGCTCTGGTCAAGGTCCAAACCGTGGAACTTCCCTATTGAGACGCTGATCGCGTAGCAGCATCTTAAGGAAGGCCATCGAAGCTTCACGCAATTCATACCTTATGTAGAAGTAGAGCTCAAGTCTAAACAAGGGCCGAAAGTTCTGCTGCAACCTTTCAATGAATATCCTCCAATTATTTCCTCTCCAATCACCACATGCTCCGAATGTTCTTCTAGAAGAAATGTACTTCATAGTGGGGTAGACATCGCCTGAAGCTAAGAGTATTTGTAGTCTTTCGGGCCAAAGGGCTAGTGTCTTTCCAACGATTTGAAGCTCAGTGACATTGGTGGGAACACCCATTCCAATAGGCAAAACTCGGACGTTTGATTCTTTGCTAGGAAGCGTACCTTTTCGACTTGGCATTGTGTGGTCCAGTCTTTCTTCCCTGCTTGCAGCTCTGCAGCACGACTTTACCAATAGCCCTCTTTTGCGAGTGATCTTTGGTCCTGAAGAGGAGAGCGAATGCGGAAATTGTTTCGAAGCAGGTGCCTTCGCATTACCGCGGGGGAGATCGAGCGGCGCCGAAAACGTGGAGCCGCCGTGCGTTGGTTCCTCGTAGACGACCATACGCAATTTACTGCTGCCGAGGGTTTGCGTAGCAGTGAATTCGCTAAAGACGAAATAGTCGTCTGAAGGATCGACACCCGGAAACGCCTTCATGTTGCAGTGATAGTACTCGAACGTGGTAGCTCAGAATACTGTGGCGTCCTCCCCATTATCGTCAGATCGGTACCCTGCGAACTCAACAACTCATTCGTGAGCGGAGGATTCTCATTTACAAACAAATCGCAAGCCCAGTTAATGTCGAACTCGAAATCGAAATCCAACGTATCCAGCGACTTTGAAAACATCTGCGTCTCCTCGGGAACCTGATACTCCTCTTCTCTCAACGCGAGTATCTCCCTTGCAATAATTCCCATAGTCTGATACTCGCGCTGACCCGCCGGCCAAAACTCTCCCAGCATCTTAAGCACGCCCATATTAAGTCGTATCTTATCGCGTTCGAGTGCGAGTTTGGGCTCTTGGAAGATGTAGCGGCAGGCAGAGAGATGCGCGATGGTCATGTTGGCAATCATACAAATGATAAAGGGCGTGTGTGTGCTGAGACGTGTTGGGAGGGTGAGGAGGCTGTGTAGTTTTTCGACGGCGTAGAGAACTTTGGCTGTGTGGATGGGGGCTTCTTCTTTGATGGACTCGTTGCATGACGGTGGGGGAGGGGGCGCGCATATAGAGATTGTTTCGATGGCACAGTAGGAGAGGCTGGAGAGTTGGCGATGGAGATCTACAATGTAGCTGTTTTGGGAAGTGAGTAAAGGGTCGAGGCGAGGGGGTTTGGTGGACGTACGTTTGCATTAAGATGTTGGCCTTGAAAAGTATTTCGTCCACGCTACCATCCTCACGAAGGAGTCGTCTCTTTGATTCCGGAAGCAACGAGCACCATGCGGTCATCATGGTATCGGCGTTCGAACAAAGTTCTTTGGCGCTTTCGGGGTCATCCAAGCGCCTGGTAACGAGAATCCGGATAACGCCTTGGGTGAACCCGACGAAATGTGCGAAGGAAGAGAATTCGATATCGGAGAATTCCCGCATGTCGTAGCTCTTCAACGTTGTTGGAGTGGCTATGTTCTAGCGAGAAGATTAGCATGGATCAGTTGACGTACAGTAAGTACTAGGCCTTGCATGTCAAGACCATGTACGATGGGGTGCTACTCACGCCCCGCTCGTAGTCCCGCTCCTCGCAAGGAAGCTCAGCAGTGGCTGGAAACTTGGTCGAAAGACCCTTGTAGGTATGAGTGCTTCCCGAGATGTGCACGTCGGTCACATGCATCTGCCACCAGGTCCGTCTCCAGCTCTCCTCCAACACGGGGTCGCTAAACCCATGCTGAGAAGCAAAAGCTTTCCTGTGCATGCCCATCGCGAACGCGCCCTCAATCGCCTCATCTAAACATTCGCGCCCTCGCTCTGGCTCATTACACCAGTACACGGCGATGCTGTACAACATGAGTGCTTGGATGTAGTACGCGCGCGGATTTCCGGTCGTCGACCGACCAGCTTGCATCGACTGGAAGGCAGCCTCGGCTAGTGGCGCTGATTCGATTGAGTGCGTGAAGATGGAGCCGATGTACAGCAGAACAGGCAGCAGGTGCTCCGAGATGGCCGGCTCGCTTGCCATGCGTGCCTGCAGCGACCACCGAGGAAGAACACATGGATGCGAGACGTGGAAGTAGGTATAGTACTGGGTCAGAAGCTGATCGACTTGGATCCTGGTCAGCCGAGCGCCATTTGCGAGCAGTGGTTCGGAAAGGGATCTGTGATCGAGGCTGTCGCATACGCTGTGCGCGGAGCTTCCTGCCGACACATTTCCAGTTGAATTGCTCTCGGTGCTAGCTCCGGACGTGTTGGTCCACTGCGACGCCTTTCCAGAAGAATGGTCGTCGACGGCAATCTGCAGAGGCGCCGCAATCGGTCGACGAGGACGCCCTCCGCGCCGCGACTTCTGGTATTCGCATTCCTTGCCATCGGCGATGCATCGATTGCAAGTCGGGAGTGTCGCGTCACATCGCACTTTACGCGAGCGACACTGGATGCAGGCCAGCGCGACGCGTCGAGGTGACGGTTTAGCAGGCGAGACGAGTCGATGATCCATCACGTTGATGATGTGTCAAGGTGAAAGGAAGGGTCGCTAGCCCGACTATTATGTTTTTGGAACCACCACCCGACGCCGCACCCCGTGACAAGGGGGGTCGCCTTAGCACGCGCGTACGGCGTATTGTACATGCTGCTGCAGTACGGTATCACGGGTATATCATACCAACGACTATATAAGCACTAGCGCTAAGCCTCCTAGCGCCTCTTCTTCCTTGATTGAACTCTACCTTGGAACTGGTGGGCCATTGGCGGTGCCCTCCCGTTTGATTCTCGGTGCCCTCCTGTTTGTTTGATCCTCGGGGCCCCCCCGTGCTGCGGAGAAAGACGGAGAAAGACGTTACGGTGCGCATCGTATTCATGACAGGGCGGAATTTTGCTCGTTTATGATGCTTGGCGGGGTTGGCATCTGCATGACTGATGCCAAGGCTCGCTGCACGGCATTTGGTGACGCCGATGCACTCTTTGTTCAAGTTCTGTAATGTCATGTTCCGAAGGACAGCCGAGTCGGGGATGACTTATGTTCTGCTCAGCTGAGTACAGCAAGGTAACTATATCCCGTGGTTCATTCTGCGCGCGCATAGTTGGACGCACGAATGTGGAATAGTGTCTCACGTGTTTTCAAACTCCCCTTCCCTTTCATGATAACGTTAGTGATTCGTATCATCCATGTTATACGGAGCGAGAGACGCGCCAATATGGGAAGACTTGAACGAAATCTGGTCATCAAGCTTCCTGCATATCGCGAAAGATACACACATGAAGCTTCAATTGCCGATCGGGGATCTTTCCGACAACGCCACAGAGCTGACCTTCAGCCTGGTCGCACCACAAGACTTGATAAAATCAAGCTCATCATGGTTTACAACCCCTACAAACTACGTATCATCACTCGAGTACCGTCTCTATCCAGAATTCCTCCACAGATATGACATCGAATGCACCGTCCCAGCTTGCGACTCAGCCAAAACACCCACCATCCCAACTCCACAACTCTCAACAATCCCCGCCGACCAGCCAGCTTCAGCCCCAGCAACCACCCCCTCCACCCCCCAAGGCGCACAGCACAAAGTCACCACCCCGGCTTTCTCCACGCGTAGAGTTTTGGCTCGAATGGATCCTTAAATCGCTCGGCGTAGCTGCCGCCATCGTCTTCGGTATATGGGCGCCGATATCGTACCAAGCAACTGTTGATGGTAATGCCGGCAACAATGCATCTCAAGAGAGTATCGCAAGTCGACTGAGCGCTCTACACGCACAAGCCACCAGTGCTGCTAGCTTCCAACGTAGCGCCGCTTCAGCGATTGCGGAGTTGAATTCCAAGGTGGATGGCATTGGGCTTCTATGGGCATATTCGTATTGTGACGGAAGGGATAGTAGCTTGTCAGCTTGTGGGGACTTGTCGTCCAAAGTCGATATCGGCGACGTTATCACCTCGGTTGCCGATCTACCATCGAGCGACGAGTCATCATCGCTCGGCTCACCATCGAGCTCACCATCGTCTACGGACGGAACAACGATTGCAACATCCACTGTGGGATACACGCCCACATCCACTATGCCATCAAAAAACACTGGCCGTGTAAGTGTGACATTAGCTATGGCTTTGGGTATAGTCTTCGGTGTTTTGGTGTTGGCTGGATTGATCGTCGGGATCCTCGTATCGATGAAGAAGAGGGTACAGAAGAGGACTTCCGAGGGAGCTTATCCGGCTGAGTGGAGGAGCCCAGGGAATCGTGGCGATTAGGAAAGAATGGACGGAGCGGCCCAAACCCCCGCTCATCACAGGCGCATAACGGTATGCAGGGAGTTATTGTAAGACTGGATCAACATTGTCCGCCCCGCTCACGAATACACCGCATCTCAACAAGTCTATTGGTGTTCCCACCTGCCGTCAGAACCAGAGGCGCTTTCCATTCCAACTTTTAGCGGACCGAAAATGACAAGATGGCATAAAGTAAATCTCTCAAACACTATACTTCCCATCCCTAAATAAACTCTCAGTACTGCTCTCCCTGTCGTCCTTATTTCCATCCACCTGGCTAATACTGATGTCCACTCTCGTGACAACCTTGATTTTGTCATTCTCTGTCTCGCCGTCAAGCCTCTCCCTACCACGCATAGTACCCAGCGCCATACCATGCGAACTCAGCGCAGGTAAAACGGACGAGCGCTTGCGCCCATGTGAGCTGTGTCCGTGGCCACTGAAGCCTCCGCTACCGTTGGGGCGACCGGCTGTGCCGGCGCTGGAGTTATTCAGGCCCGAGAACCACTGTGCAAGAAGGGGCCGGAGAGTGGGCAGACACGCGCAAATAAGAGCAACGTTTGTTTCGACGACGGAGAAGGAGGCTACGGTGGCGTTGTCGAAGGACGGGTCTGTCGACTGGACTATTACGAGGAGCGGGCGGAGGCGCACGATGGAGACCACGCAGACACTGCATGTTAGCGTTAGTGAGCTGTCCCCTGTAATCCAAACATGCGGCATTGCAAAATACTTACACGGCACCAAAAGCGAATACACCGATCAACAACGCTTTCTGCTTCTTCGGTAATTTCAACCGTTGCACCACAGGCATCGGCAGAACAATGATCGCTAAGTCGGTGACAATGTTGATAATGGCATTTGCAAACCACGACGCAAACGTGTTGATGCACTTGCCCTCCATCGTCGGCCTCCAAAATTTCGGGATAGGGGTACAGACGAAAACGCCGGCGAATACAGTGGCGATGGTGTACGCAATAATGACGACGATGAATGACCACGTCCACAACTGGAAGCGCCGGGTTGTGAAGACGCGCTGATACTGCATTAAGATTGCAAGTTTGGTGAGTCCGATGGAAGCACAGTATGAAATAATGCTGATGTAGGTATTCTAGACGTCTTAGCTCATGTGCTAATGAAGTTAAAGACGTGGGACATACTATAACTATTCGTTCATTCTGAGCAACGGATAGCGTGTTACCATGGCTGCCCAACCCTTCGTGTACTTGCAATCCGATAAATACCACTGTGATGCAAGCGCAGATCTGAATTATTCAGTTACGAACATCCATGGCCTGCCGTTGTGGACTTACCCAGGAAGAGAAGAGGACCCAGTCTTCCCGACCGGGCGCTCGAATGACGAAGAACCTTGTCCACAGTCGTAGAGCAACGAAGAGTGTGCCGAGGATGGCGAAGACGCTGATCACCGCAGCGGTCTGCTGTGCACGTGTGCTCATCGCTATGTGGCAATGCGTATAATAGTAGCAAAATACCAGCAGAAGAGATTTGAACTGGGCCTGGTATTTGACAACGGAAAAACGTCGTGATATAGAAAGCCAGTTTCTAGATCGCTAGAGACCTGGCGTCTTACTGTATTCCAGAACTCGTCGTTTCGAAAACCTTCACCGTGCAGTTCGTAAAGGGCGGCATGCATAAAACCTGCCCCAGGCACACGCAACGAATCATGGCCTCAAGTCGAGCAAGGATCGCTTACCTTGTCATTATGAACCCTAATCGTCACACGCTTACTCGTTCAGTGGAAACATGTAGGCTAGTGAGCCTAGCTGTCCCGACTCAGCATGCAGCTAGCGGTCAATCCGGGGTCCCGTGGCGCCATTCCAGCGTTAATTAGCTTTTGAGAAACGCCCCGCAATTGAATCGAAGTATCAAGATCATGCGGATACCGCGGATCTGGAAGATGTTCCGACTTGATCTACTTTTAAAGTTAAGTCTTCAATACCAGTCGGGTTCGACGACGATGACCGCCAAAGGCGGTCGGAAGAGCACCGCCTAAGCCTGGTCAATGCGAAATCGCTCCGCGGCCAAGGAGAGTACTGAGAGAGGATTATGTGATATTATCGTTTCCGTGTGGTAAGTCGATGCGGCATGGTCTTGGGTGGCCTGTCGAGGCCAGCCAAAAGCTTTGAACGCATGGTCTGTCGACCGTAAGGACGCCCATGCTCTTCCAGAAATTCTCAACATGACTCGCCATATGCACGATAATGCCAGTGAGCGGCGCAAACAATCATCGTGCTAATCCGACAGGGGTCGTCGCTAAGATCGCGAAGTGGTGCTTCTAGCACCAATGCGTGCCGTTCTTGCCCAAGGGTACGCGACTCGGAACCGAACCTGCTTGAACTGGCCACCTGAACCCCTGGTTTGTCAGTCGTAAAGGCTAGCCGCACATACCTTGCGTATCGAAAAAACGTGCGTTCGCCCATGGGTTGCCTTCTCGTGGATGCAATCGACATTTGGTCCACGTGCAGGCGGCCCAGACTTGTCAAGGTGATGCCCCGCATCTCGCTTGCTCGCGCTGCACTACTACCCGTCCATACAGCCAACCACAACGCGCCGGGACACAATATGCGTTGTGACGCTGCAGTCATGAAGCACAAAGTCGAGCCGGCGTTGAGTGCAGCGCTGTGCTCTGGCATCCTGCGTTGCATTTGGCGACCCATGAGGCGACCCATAGGATAACGCTCTGGAGCCATCGTGTATCTCTGAGGACCAATTTTGAAGCTTGACAAACACCTTGGGCTCCACGTTCGGGGAAAGCATCGGAAAGCATCGGAAGTCCTCCAGATACCGATGGTAGCCTATAATACTCGACATGCCCACGCGAGGACTGCGCAGGACGACTTGCTTTATACGGTGACCGCTTCAGCTTACTCCGCCGGGCGTGCTGGACGGTTCACCGACCATGATAGCGAGTGTGCATCGGGCCGGCTCGTGCGGGACGCCTTGACTTTTCTTTCCGTACTGTGTCGATGCCGTGCTGATAGCATAGTCGGACCCGCCCGTGAAGAACGACAGTTATGGAGGAGATAGACTCGGTGACAGTGATGTCAGCGAGTCTCCATGGGTGGCGACGACAGCACCGAGTTTGCTAATGAAACTCTATAGATCCTGCCGCCTATTTCGGTTCCCTGGAGACATCTGTCTGCCGTAAACCCTTTTGCGCATCAGCACCGGTAAAGTTTGAGTGGTGGCTAATTAAAAGGTTTGCGGCTGCTGTGCCTCTTCTTTACAGGACACTTCGCAAATTGACCTGGCACCAGGCAAGGAGAGAGCGATCCAGACTCCAGGCGGAAGAAGGGATTTCTTAACCTTGTGAACACGTCTGTGGCTGCGGTGTCCATGTAGTCTCTTGCATCCTGTTCTCGAGCTGTCGCGTGAAGCCCCGGTCATGGTTTGCTACCGTAAACAAATACATCCGATAAAGGGGGGGCCATCTCATCTGATTCGTGCGCAGACCGAGACACTCCTGGAATGAGTCGGCATTCGCGCGGGAGACTTCTAGGAGCGTGCGCAGACCGCAACGTGAGGTCGTGCGGTGCGCCAATGCTCTTTGCCGCAAAGTCCTGCACTGTGCAGCAGTGGATCTGCATTGGCTTCCTGCATGTCTCAACACGCTATCAGGTTTTCCCTTTCCGGAGGTATAGGAACTCCTTTTATACCATGTGCGGATGCTTCGACGTAGACGGAAGGGCATCCGCGCAAGCGGTGCATCCTCACCGTAGAAAGGCGTCACATTTCCATCGAGACGCGTGAAGAGAGCGAAGTTCTAGTCACGCGATGTGTTCCGCAATCGCTAGTGAATCCTGCAACCGTCCGTGGTGCCGTTCAAAGTGGTTTCCTGCGGGGGCCAGCGTGCCCGGCACCCTGCACGTCAGATCCTCCCCTTCTTTTGCGTTCGAAGTGTTTCAGGATACCCGCAACGTGCCCGCAAGGAGTCCCCGTACCGACGAGACGAATCTCCAACACGTCAGCTCCTGTCCCGCCGGCGGGCGCCATCAATGTCCAACTCTTGCTTCCTGTCTCCATTCTCTTTTGGGGATGTACTGTTGTTCCATTGGCGATTGTATGATGCGGCCTTGCACACATGTATCCACTTTCTCTCTGGAAGAATCTGGAAGACATGGTAATTATCTGGGTCAAGGTGTGGCCCGAATAGGACAGCTGGTATTTCGTCCGAGAATGAGAACATGGCGAGCCAATGGGATGATGGTGGGACAGGTGTTCGGACGGGAGCGGCACGGTTCGCACATAAGAAAAAGCAAGGCCTTCGAGTAGCGGGAAACTCAAGCGCTCCACGTCCGTATTGTACTCGAGCTGGTGTCTGTAGAGATATATCCCTCCGCAATGCACAATCTTCCGGCGGTAAAGCTTCCGGGAAAATGCCTCTGCTGGTGTTGCAGGCCGTGGCGTCTCAGGTCACTTCGGCAGTTGGGTGCGCGCCGGCCAGCTGGTTGCGTGCACTCCGAGCTCGATCGTGACGGCGCGTCGGCGCCGCGATCGCTGGGGTCCGACACGGGAGCGGAAGCGCGAGGCCATGGTGGAAAAAGGAATTCAGTGATCGCGCCGGCGTGCTGCTCAGCTGCCCGGTTCCTGGAAAGAAGGACCGACTGCCATGGCGTCGTCGCCCCCCAGCGGCCCCAGCCCCCGCACCCGCGCTCTCCTCCAAAACACCATCCAACATTCGGAAATCTGGGCCTTCACCGCAACACTGCACGCATTCTCCGCCATTGACTCCCAAGCCGTGCCCTCCTGGCACGAAGACGAGCGAGCATGCCGTCTCACAATCACGATTCCGAGGAATCGACGCCGCTGCTCCACAACATCATCCCCCAGCACGTCCATCCCGACGGCGAAAGCGGCCGCAGCGGTTTCCAGCTCGGCCATTTCCTCAACGTTTCCTGGCGCAGCGGGTCCAATGCCGCCAAATATGTGAATCTTCTCTGGCCGTTCGTGCCCGTGGCCATTGTGCTACAGTTCGCCGCACCGCACCTACCGATTCTCGTGTTCGTCTTCAGCTATATCGCCATGGTGCCCGTCGCCAATCTGCTAGGCTTTGCGGGCCAGGAGTTCGCTCGTAAAATGCCCAAAGTGTCTGGTATCCTCATTGAGACGGCTTTCGGATCAATCGTCGAGATCATTCTGTTCCTCGTCCTGATCGCCAAGCACAATGCTGCCGAAGGCTCTTCGGAGCACGGAAACCTCATCCCCGTCATCCAGGCTGCCATTTTGGGGTCTATCTTGACCAACTTGCTTCTCTGTCTCGGCGCGTGTTTCTTTGTCGGCGGTCTGCGGCAAGCGAGCCAAAAGTTCCACGCGTCCATCAGCGAAGTGGGCACCGGCCTTCTATGCGTAGCAGGTTTTGGGCTGCTGATTCCGAGCGCATACTTTTCCGCCCTAAAAGGCTCGGCTGTCCCAGTCGCCGTTGGCCGTCACAAGTTTACGGAGAAGATCCTGCAGCATAACGTTCTGAGAATCAGCCAGATTACCTCCGTCTTGCTCATCTTCGCATTCTTCATGTGTGTACAGGTCGAGACTAGTCAGAGGATGCACTAACTTTGATCTAGTTTCATATGGTACAATGCCCGCTCGCAGCACTCCATCTTCGACGAGGTTCTGGAAGCCGACGAGCACCAGGATCTAGATCGTCACGACGACCTTGCGAAGCCAAAATTCACCTTCACTGAGTGCATCATCGCACTCGTTCTCTCTTTGGTCATCGTCACTCTCCTCGCTTTTTTCCTAGTCGAACGAATTGAAGACGTCGTGGAGGCTGGCGTTCCGGATCAGTTCTTGGGCCTCATATTGTTGCCGCTCGTTGAAAAGGCAGCTGAGCATCTGACTGCGATTGACGAGGCATGGGACGGGCAAATGGTAAGAAGTTCCACTTCACCAAGTCTAGGGCTGCGTTGCTGACCAACCAAGAATTTCGCACTCTTTCACTGCATTGGACCTTCGATACAAACGGCCCTCTTCAACGGGCCTCTTGTCGTCATCGTCGGTTGGATTATGGGCAAGGACATGGATCTCAACTTCGAGATCTTCATGATCGTTCTTTTGGTGCTCTCGATCGTAGTCGTCGGTAACTTCCTCCGCGACGGCGAGTCAAACTACCTGGAAGGTGCTCTACTAATGGTGAGCCCTCTTTCACCCCTACGTCAGTCTGAAGCTAATCATAACCCAGATAATCTACGTTATCATCGCCGTTGCCTCGTGGTACTATCCCAATCCAGATGTAGCAACATCAAACGGAGTGGAGAGCCTCCGGAGCACCTGACGGGTTTGCGTGGAACGCGGGACCTGTCAGTAAACATATCGGCTATCTTTGACCAGCGCCTTGGACCTGGGGATGGCCTTCACAACGATGATTATATTGGCCGACGCACCTCTCGTGAGGGAAGCAGGGAACATCATCAAGTATATTTACCTGGCATTTGTATAAGTTAAGGAAGAAAGAATGCACCAAATATACTACGCGTCAATCTACTCCAGTCTGCTATTCACAAGCAAGAGAAGACCTCTATACTTGCTATTCGCTTCTCTCATGGCTAATAAGTTCTGCGTCAGCAGCCGTCGCAATGACCATCTCGATAACGTACAGCACATTGATCCGGATACTTCGTGCACCCTGCAATGCTTATCCTCAAATCGAATTCCCGCATTTCCGACCTATGTAATTCCACCCTAAGCCCGCAAAACCCGGCAGGTGCTCCAACACCACCCCCCGATCGAGCTGTAACTCCGCACACACCAACATAACAGCCAAATATGGATTCAACATCTGCTGCTCGCTGCGCCACGCCTTGAACCACCGATCCGCGACCCTAGGAGCGCTCTCAAGAACAGTTTTGATACCCGGTCTCTTCTCCCAATAGTAGATCCTGCAGCTTCTCCCGACAAGGTACAAGCTCTTACTTGACCATTATGTGTAGCTGTGCGCCTTTCCCCGTCGCGAGCGCAGCGACAATGAGGCGAACGCGATACGGGCAGCTTATGCTCCGAAAGTCTTTCCAGTCAAACGGATCCATCTTGCCCTGCCAGTGGTTCTGAGAGTTCTTCTATGTAGAGCCGAAGTGTTTCTTAATAAGGTTTGAATCCGTGGTTAAAGTGGACAAACTCCATAACTGCTACGTGCGTAGCATCTTCGTCTTATCTTATATCAGGTTGCGCATTTCGACGGCCTAGCGGATGCATAGTTCGCAATCGTTCTTTCAACGAACGTAGCGCAGTTGCGAATTTATTGCAAGGAAGTTCGTACGCCGATTCGTGGAAGAGTAAATAACGCGCTGTGTCTCTGTCGACCTCCCACTTTTCGAATAGTATGTCCGTATATACCTCTTTATCGATGTCGTTGAGGCCTCGTATGGACACAGATTTCTGCGGTTTGACCAATGCGTGTTATCGTGTAAGCATGCATTCTCTTTCGTCCCCTGCCCCGATCGGGCATAGAGCATCCACATGTATTCGAGACACGCGAGGCTGTGGGTATGAACTCATCCATATACACCAATAACTTGCAGGGGCACGTCCTTGCGGCCTGTTGTCGGTTGGATGTTGTTGTAGGTGACCCGGCAAACTGAGCAGTGGTCCGAGGGGTCGATGTCGGCGACGACGGAGAGGTGGTAATGTACGAAATCACAGAGGTGAGATTGGGGTGCTTGCAGGATGGGCAGAATACGCTTGCAATTTGGTCGACCAGGACTTCGGGGTTGTGGTTTTGGGAGCAGGGGTGAGTTGCAAGCTTTCGTAGCGATCGAGTTGCACCAAAGTGTAAAGCGTGAGTTTCATAACGGGCGCAAGGTGAATGGCTGGGATTTCGAAACTGGAAGCGTGGCTGCGTGTTGTCACTGGAATTGTCTATCTGCAAGCAGCAACCGTGCAATTTCACGTCTCAAGATGTTGAGATCATCTTTCACCGACAACGTACCAGCATGACATTTAACAATGGCAATAGCGTGTATCCTTTGTGAAGGATGCGGTAAACACGCTTCACACGCAAGGCAAGATAATTCGCTGAGATCGACAACGAATTTGGACTGCTGCACCGCAATTGTCTCCGACTTCTCGGAGATCATTGCGGAGGTGATATGAGCCAACACTAAGAAGTTCGGAGATCTTCGTATAGCCTGAAACAAAAAGTCACACAGCTGATGACAGTGTCCAGGAGCATCGGGAGATTCATGTTTATTCATGGCGGATACGGAGACTGCCGGAATTTTCAACACGATGAAAAATTAGGCGGGCTGCTACTTGGTCTAAGATTACTGGTACAGTTAAGCTGAATACAGATTTGGAAACTTGATGCCAAGTACCGTAGCGATGACTGGGGATGGCTGAGATTAAACATACGATATGATATGCTGTCAGACGGTTTCAAAGTAATAGCTCATCTGCCGACTGGGTTTGATGCGATGCTGGCGCTCGAAAAAGTGTAGATCGTGTCAATGTTCGATTTTTGATTTGGCACGACTTGATCTTCTGCAGCGGAAATAGTTACCCGAGAGTAATTGTTGTAGATACATGTGCCCAAAAGCGTGAACTTGTGAGCACGGGTGGTGTAATTTCCAGCATTTTTCCTTTCAGCATTCATGGTACTGCGCATTACGATGTTCGACTACGAGCAATCTACCTATATCCTCGTTACTAGCGGTTTTGGCTCACCGCTCCTGACTAGACTGTGTGGCGCAGCGAAGACACGTCGAGATTTTCCTGTATTAATTTGTATTCGACCCACCTTGGGTACGATCGAGACTAGTTTCCAGCCCCCAGCATCGAGCGCAGGAACCAATCAAAATTCTTCTCGTGTGACGCCGCCAATAGCATTGTAGTGATCACGTGGATGCGCATATGTAGGTACATATACGGAGATCCGGTCTTACATAGGATTGCGTAGCAGCAGAGTTTTCTTGTAAGGATGCCCTCGTGCGGTCCTCGTCTCAGTCGACGATTGGTTCAGTATGATTGCTTCTGTGGGTGTAGAGCGCAGCACTATCTTTCATCGGTGTCAGGCAGTAAGGGACCCAGTCTGACGTGAGCTTGCCCAGCGGCAGGGTTTGTCTAGTAAAGAACACTCGACCAATCCTCGTCTTATCCGACGATAGTGGTGTTTGTTATAGTGTTCTCATCTCTCTTGAGACAGTACAAATGCCTTGGAAATGCGACCGTCTTTCGTAGTCAAACCTTCTGCCCACTTGAGTCACTTTTAGACACACTCCATCACATCAACCATGGCTGACTCAAAGATGTCCATTCCACAAGAGTTTCAGTCTCAACTTCGCTATGTCGAACCAAAGGACAAGCGCACCGATGCCGAAATTCTTGCAAGCTTCAAGCAATACGCGCCCATCGAGTCTGAGAAGAACATCTGGACGTACTGGCATGCAGGCGTTGATGCCATGGCAGGCTGGACGCAACGTAACGTCGTCAACTGGGTGCGACTACATGGAAACGACTGGACCGTCCGGATTCTCGACACTGTTCCTGGCTCTCCAAACCATGCGCTGAAGTGGCTTTCGGCGGACGAATTACCAGAGTGTTTCGTAAAGGGTACGATGGTGGGCCCATATACAGGACCGCACAGTGCCGATTTCCTGAGAGGAGCTGCGTTGGCCGCGTACGGCGGCGTGTGGATGGACGTCGGATGCCTGGTGTTTCGCAATTTGGACGAAGTGTGCTGGAACCAGCTAGCGGATGATGATAGCCCATATACTGTCAGCACACCAATCATGTATTCACAGTGGATGGCAAATCACTTCGTCGCATCCCGGAAGGGAGATTTGTTCATTAAGAAATGGTAGGCAAGCCGACCCACCTTGCTACATGCCTACTTACTAATGTTTCAGGCACGAGCTCTTCATGCACATGTGGAAAGGCCACGACGATTTCCGCGGCATCATCCAATCGCCTCTCATGGCCTTCACTAGGGATTTTGACTTCTCTCAAGCCAAAGAACGAGGTTTCGACTACGATTTCAAGGTGGACGAGCTCACACTCATGGGATATGTCGCTCAAGTCCTTGCATGGGTCCGCTGCGCAAGGCTTAAAGAGCCTAATGGCGGATTCGATGGAGTGGACTACCATGCCAAAAAGGTGCTGCAATTCGACGCACTGGAAGAAGACTGGGCCGCAGAAAAGCTCCTTGGATTCAAAGGAAAGCACGTGTTTGAAGTCTTTACTACGAGACTTGATGCGGATCCCGCTTCCGAGGAGTACAAGAAGGCGTACGCGGGTGCATGGCGCCTATTGACGAAAAGTAGTATGCAAAAGATAACTCATGGAAAGAACATAACACATGATATCCATTGCGGTACGTTGTTGGACGAAGGAGACAATGTGAAATCAGACTGCGCAGAGGGAACATTCGGAGAGTTGTTGAGGCATGGAAGTGTGCAATTCGAGCAGACGAGGGGGAAAATTACGTATCTGGAGCCAGAACTGCCAGCTCCGAAGGATATCATTCACAAGGGTTTGCTGGAGGCATAAATCTTGAGGCAAAAAAGGCTGGAACGAGCTTGTAATATGAAGCGACGAGGAAAAGTCGTTAATTTGTTAAGCTCGTACAACTAATTACACCCAATCCCGTGCGCTTTGGCACCTGTGTCGGTAAGGCAGGATCTGTTGAACAGGCAGTTGAATTATAGTGTTTAGCAGTCTCCGATTCTTCTGTAACCCCTCGTTACAAGTCTTGGACTGCAATTGAAGTGACTCAGTATTGAGAGTGTGTTGCTGCCCGTCACTTCAGACTTGGGGATGTTTTCACTCCACAACGCTTTCTTCGCCTAGGCAACTACAAAATCGACTTCGCGCTGGTAGGAGCTTGAGCCAGGCCAAACAAATAAACGTTTTTGCCCTCAGTACCGCCTGCCTTGCCCGAAATTAACAATTTCCCTTGCGCACAGAGTGTAAACAAGGCCAAAAACTGTTGCAGCGCCTAAGTCCTGCTTTCCACATCGGCTCAACAATCGCATGCTAGTTTCTTTGAAGATTACCTGCCACCACGACAATGTCACACTCGCCAGAGCGCCATGGTACGTGCATTTTTATTATGCTTCATTTCACATTAGCGTTGCGCTCTTGTCGTGAAAGTGGTGTACACAGGACCGTGTACTGATTTCTGAATGCAGGACCTGCGAACGCTACCGAAAGCAATAGCACCAATGAGACGGACGTAATTCAATCCCACCTGGAGAAAAAGAAACTGCTGTACCTACTCGACATGGTTCCGGATGCCGATACACTCACCTGGCACCGAAACAAGGACCCGGGTATCGGAGGCAATGACCGCTCGGCGCCATACAAGCTTTTGCTCTTCAAGCAAGTTGAAGACGGAGTCACGAAAAAGAAGGTGCACGCCTACATTGTATTGTACGACAATAAGGCTCCAGTTGTGCTCTTCACGCAATTTCTACGTGACGAAGAGGGCGATGTGGAGCGGTATATCATCGAAGGATCGGAGGTGTCAGAGCTAGAGATGGACTATCCCTTTTCAGTATTCCAAGGGACCCAGTCACCATATGAAACGTACAAACTTCGAGCTCTCATAAAGTACTGCTTTCTCATGGGGGACCACATCAGCGCACCCGACCTTCATCGGCACGGCTCCGATACATTCATGCGCATGCTCGTCGACGCATTGAGGAAGATGTATAAGGAAAAGAATATCCGAGCTGCACGGTCAAATACTATCGGAGAATCAGATGCCTCGAGCAAGGACGAAGGTGTTACGAACGGTGAGCTATTTGAAATAACAATCTGACGTAACAGTGCGCTGAATGTTTCTAGGCCTGCAAGCAGGAAGCCCCCAAGTCATGCGTAGTATCGAAGAGGCTATCGTACCGACCGTTTTCCTCCACCCTGGTGGATATCCTCGCTTCTCCGGTGGCACAACCAACTCTGAACCTCCCCCGCCACGCTCCAAGACCTCCGCACATACCGCCTTTAGATGTGAATTCGCCCCTAGCCTCGGACCTATCAACGAAGGGCTATCTTTGCAATTCGCTCGTCACTCTCTTTCCTCACAGCCGGAGGATGCTCGTCATCATGTGTATAGCAGAGCTTCAACTGTCACGCATGCTAGAGAGATTCTCCGCACCGTCCAAGAAGTCGGCAGTCCCGTCTCGAACGATCTTACGATTGAGAAGCCAACCTCGACTCCGCTCAGTATGTCCCTCAACGTGAACGGAAAACGCCAGATTGATGTCGATGATCAGAGGTTTCAAAAGCTGCTTCGACTACGAAATGAAGGTTCCGCGATCGACGATGTTCTAAAGAAAATGGACCGGGAAACGCGCCGCTTGCACAAGTCAAAGAAGAACCGGGTTGAGGAGTTCAATCAACAGTGGGATAGGCTGAAAGGGTGGGATCTCGTTGAGGTTGCGAAAATGTTAAGCAAAATGGAGGAAGGCGAAGTTGAAGAGACGTGATGGGTGCTACGGTCGGTCTCAGTACCAGATGGCACGACATTGAACTTCAACTTGAGATGCTTTGGCATGTGTAGTTCCCGTGTTCACGCTGCAATGTTCTACATGTAACGGCGCAGTTGGTGTAACTCTTGGAGGTTTTCAGGTTCGCAGTTCACTGCTCCACATGACTCGACCTCAGAGCTGATCATTCGCAAAGGCTTGTTGAAGATAATACGGGGAATGTTCAGTTGTAGCAAGCTAATCTACACCAAGGACGAATATTTTGTGCTTGGATATATGGCTATTCCATGTGAATGCTTCTTGGCTAAACGCAGTGTCCACTTAAAATGTGCATGTGTCCCGCTTGTATTCTTCACACTAAAAGAGACATACCCACTTGCACGATCGATTCGTGCCATGACTCCACCACGCATATTTCAACTTCCAAATATTCAACTCTTCATCATCAATTCCAGGTTCCCGTCGATCGCACACACCCTTGCTCTGCAACCAAGTTCGAAATGACGATCTCGAAACATTTACCTGTTGTACCAGCCTCGTGCAGATATGCGGTTGCATCCTCCGCTACCACCGCAATTACCACCACATTTACCAGATCTAACTTTATGTATCCTCGCCCATTACGAGCTGTAGATACTAATCCGCTACAACCTAGAGGGGATTTGAGCCGCGGAGGAAGCAAGAGCACTGTGTGGGGCGAGCTTTCCCACCATCCACTTGACCTTGTGACCTGGGATGACCAAAAGAAATAGCCGAACATTAGGGAAGGCGTAGAGAAGGAAAGTGTAAATAAGATTCATGACGACCATGCATTTCAAGTTCGAGAAAGATTGCTTTCGAGAAACTTGGAGATGGATTTCCAATGTTGATTCGATCAAAATACATACAAAAGAGCCAAGCTCATATCGTCATCTATTGTTGCTGCGGCTTTTTACGCGTCCATATTACTTCATGCCCTGTCACCTGGCAGTAAGCTCACAGTTCTCGTAACAGTCTGCGTAGTAGTAGCTTTGCTGGTAATCGTCACACTAGTCGTCCTTGTAACCTCTCCGGGACCCGAAGTAATCAGGCACGAGCAAGCCGAAGAGATTTGCGAAGGTCCGCCGATACCGAGTGAGATGGTGACCTGGCGTTTGTTCTTGCGGACGGGGAGCTCAGCGGGGCAGGCTTGGTCGTAAAAGGTGTAGGGTGACGATGGGTTGTAATTAGTGTTCGAGGTACTGGTATTTCGTTAGATGGCGTGTCAGCGATGGGATATAGAGTCAGGACGTACGCATCAACAGTAAAGAGCAAGCAATTCGCTTCTCCGTAGCCGAAGCTCTTGCACTGCGCATCAGCCTTGCAAGCGGCGCCGCAAGCAGCGAAAGTGTTCTTAGTGCCGGAAGAGTCAAAGAAATAGGCCGCAGTGTCCTTAGTGTACCCGACGATACCACATCCTGCAGTTGGCGTACTGAACTTTGTTAGTTTGCGACGGGTCAAGTCTTCCCTCAAATACGTACGGTGTGGGGGTCGTAGTGGGCTTGGTAGGCGTAGGGGTCGTCGTAGGGGGCTTGGGTGTTGTTGTAGGAGGCTTCGGGGTCGTGGTCGGGGTCGTGGTCGGGGGCTTCGGTGTTGTTGTAGGAGGCTTCGGGGTCGTGGTCGGGGTCGTGGTCGGGGGCTTCGGTGTCGTAGTAGGCGGCTTCCAAGATATTAGTATTCGTTTTTCATCTACAGCATCACATCGTAAATTACCTTTGGAGTTGTGGTTGGCGGAGTCGACGTAGGAGGGTATAAAGTCGTGTACGTCGTCGTCTTCACCGTGGTGGTTTGCCCAGAAGTGATTGTGGCCGTCCGTGTAGCAGTTCCCGATCTTAACAGGCTGCTACAGAAGAGCAGTGCCTCAGAAGTGTGTCCGACGAAAGCATCTAGGCCACACTTCTCAACTGGAAGGCTAGTTAGCGGCAGTTTTAATGGAGTGGCGCCATGCTAAAACAAGGATAGCTATCCGGAACAGAGTACTCGAGCAGCAGCGCAGCTGCAGAATCAAATGTAGTCTCATTGGCGAGTGGCGAGTCTTACCATCAGGTATTCCCCCTCTTTGTCTCGCTTCAATGACACGCGCGTTCACACTTGCGGCAAAAGCTACCGCGACAAGTATCGTTGCTTTCATCTTTCCACGAAGTCGTCCTCAATTGGCGGATGGGCGTTGTTGAAAAATAAAACGTTATTCCACGAGAGGCTTTTAGCGTGAGCTGGGTGATGTCTACTTATACATTGCTTGCATCCATCTCAGTCCCGCAGCAGGTACTGCGCAATGAAGGCGGAAGTGCATCTCGCGAAGCTGTGCCATTCATTTGCGAATAGATGAGGGCATTCGTTTCGGGCGATTCGATACTCCGGTCGCATGGTGCCGGTCTAGGCCAGTCGCAATTGAAGGTAACCTTGGCTTCTTACAAGCCTTTCGTCCACACTCTCGGTCATTTTGATCCCCTTTCCCTCGTGTCCGCAATCTGCATCCGGGTCGAAAAAGATCTGGCTGCTGTTCCAACCGTACAATGGGTGGCTCCGGGATCGCGGTACCGCAGGGTTTTCCAGAATAGCCGTGCTGTGTATGGGAAAGCAATAAATGCTAGGGTCTAGAGCATATATCCATAGTGAGTGTGATTAAGAACACGGTTGGCTGCTCCACATACCCTTGTCTTAGATCCCGGCAATTCGCGTGTTCAGAGGGTATTAACCTGCAGATCTAAAAATACGCGCAGGTGTTCTCTCGCCCCAGGTTTTGTCGTGGGACCGCAAGGAAATTTTCAACAGATGGCCGCTGCAGGGAATTTCTCCCGAGCGGTAGAAGTCCTAGTCGATTTGGTGGTTACTTGAGGTCCAAGCGGGGGATTCGTGGGAGTGTAGCTAAGAATTTGACCCGCAAAATTATAGGTGGAAATTGAAACGGTACTTACGACACAATGCCGAACATATAGGGCTTACGTCTCTTGCAGTGCATGCCGCTTGTACGTATATTACCTTTGAGTGTTCCCGGCGAGTTCCCGGCGAGTGTGCGTAACGTACATGGCAAAAACTTGTGGAGTGACCGCGTAAATTCTATTGCAGTAAACCGTCCACCTATTCTCTGCTGATCACAAAGTGGATCCCCCTCACATAGCGGGAGAGGCTTTGGAAGTGTTTGCCTTCAAGTTCCTGCAGCGTTGCTTTTACCGAAAACCGGACCCCAAATTCTTCGCCAATCTTGTTCCACATCATCTCGCGGCTTTCTGGGTTCTGTCGATACATCTTTTCCCTTGAATACAAATTGTGGGCATGCTCCGCCGCTTCGACAGCGCCAACTTGGAGATCAAAGATGGTGGATCCGCTCTCAGGGAATAGCAGCGTCGCAAACGTCTTCGATATCTTGAACTGATCGTCGTAGTCGAAAAGATGGAAAAAGGAACCCGCGTAGATCATGTTGAAGTTGCCTGTGAGCTTGGCGAGCGATGAGTCGTGGTCAAAAATGTCGGCAGTTAAGAACTTGGCCTGCAGCCGTTCGCGGTTGCGAAAAAGCTTGTAGCCGGGCTCGAAGAACTCTGGTTGAATGTCGCAACCATAAATGCTCTCCGACAGGGCGCCATCTACGACGAGCTGCCGGATCTCCTGTCCAAAACAACTATCCATGTTAAGCAACGTTTGCTCTTGACGGAGTCGCTCCAGAACTTTTTATACTCCGTCTGTTTCAGACCCAGGGCAAGAATGCGGAACTGCCCAACGCATGGATAGGGATGTATCTTCCAGGCTTCGTCAAGGACTTGAGCGACATGGTCTGTTACTTCCTCGGCGGGAATCTTGCTGTAGACGTCCAACAGATGGCAGGCAGCGGGTGTGATATGATCTTCGTTCGGTGTACCATCGAACCAAGCAATGTCTGTTTTTCTAGAGTCTTCACGGGACATGACGAGAAGACCTGTCTAGCTGGAGTCAAGGAGTGGTAAATGGTAAATGTTCGTGTGCTTTATTGTGGCAGGTGGATTCGACATGATAACCAAGATGACGTTACTCGGAGATATCGCCGCTTCCAACGGACACATCGCGCTGTCACATCCCTCGCTTGGTCGGAGATGACCTTTTCAGGCGTACCCCGCGTTCCGCCACTCGTGCGCGTGCGTGTCCTGCATTCCGTCAAACCGTCGAAGGTTCGGCGTCCTGTCTTCGGACTCGGCTCCCCTACGATGGACGATCGCCTATCTGCGAGCTTCAAGTGTGCGACTGCACTTCAACTGGAGCATGTGCCCAGCGGCAGCACGAGTCTCTTTCCGGTCACGTGACCACACGCTCGCTCCCTGAACTAGGTAGCATGCCGTCTAAGCCGGCGGGCCGCGTCACTAATCGCTTCCGGGCGTAGGGCTTCCGGCTGTAACTTACAACACCGATATCATCTGAACCCTCGACCACTGTCACCATCACACTCGCATACGCGCCCATTTTGACCAATCAGTCCCAGTTAATATTCTCTCATTGGCACACCATATTCCTCCCCCCCTTCCTGCATTGCCGCCAGACCTTTACGTACCGCATGCAGCGCAACATCGATCCCGACTGGATCCTGAAAACATGGCCGAGGTACACCCTCTCGAAAATCCAGCAACGGCGCAATGGGGGCGTACCCTCACGCACAGCGACTACAGCAAGATGTTGAAGGGCTTCAGCCCACAAGACATGGAAGACAGGTGGATGATCCTCACCGACACGCCCGACGCTCAGGGCAACACTGTCGTTCACGCCTACAGAAGCTGGACATCAGACGAGCACTTTTCGCTGACTATTGCGGCTGGCAACCCCAACAAGACCGAGGCTAAAGATTGGGCTACCATTATCAAAATATCGTGGATTGAGAAGTCAGGGGCGATAGAGACTACCGAGGAAGAGGCAAAGAAATTCGCTGTCGGTTTATGCAACGGGCTCTTGGGTCTCAGTCTGGAGAATTGATCTATGTTGAATTATGATTAAACAGCTCAATGGTAGAGTGTTCGCAAGTGCACCGTCTGCTGCATTCACTTAGTAAGGATGTTCCTGCTGCCACTCGCTACAGCCATAGGACAAGAGTCTCAGTACTGCTGGCCTTTGTATCATCTATTCTGGGGTAAGACATGACACTATCAAGGTCCAACGGAAATAACCTTCGTTCTTGCGGACTCCATCAATGCGCATTCCAGTCTTCACTCTACCGCCGAAAGAAACGCGCTGTGATTCTGCACACAAAGGCTTTGACCCAGCTCGCCAGAAGAGGTTTGCTAATTGAGCCAAGCAAGCGAAGTCTTTGGACCCAAGATCTCTTTCCTCTGCGACAACCAGTCACCAACTACTCCAAAATGACATGACTTGCTATTCATGTGTAGATCACTCTACACTCCATGGTCTTGAACAGGGCTTGGGTAACGATTTACCGTCACGTTACTTTGCCAGCGTCCAACGTTGGTGGCACGAGCGGGTACTCCCGCTAAGCCCACAACTGAGACCCACGCGACAGCAAATAATTTTCTAGATCAAGTAGCCTAATAACGCCAGTTGTATATTCCACCGTCGGTTAGACACATGCGCGGATGACATGCAAATATGCTCACGCTGGATACCAGTACAAATCCAGCGCTGTACCCAGCCACCCGTGTTGACCTTCCCGTACATTTCACCATATTTTCGAAACAACAACGGAAGCAAGGACTTTTTTCGGCACATCGGGTCATGGCATTGGCTTCTTGCAGCGTGGGGTGTTACATGAATACGGCAACATTTTCAACACGACCAACGCTCGGGATACGCTTGGACCAATGTCGTCAGAAGGTTCAGTTACACGGCCTGTCAAGAATGTGGAGTTTGCCGCTGACGTTGCAGAGCCCAGCTCTGTATCCCACTTCATTTCCAAATGACATAGTCCTGTCAAGGTTGTTCGTAACACTGTCCCTTCTGATGGCGTTGAAGATTGAAGCATCTCAGGTCAACACTAGCAGCTACCTATTTATACTCCTACGGTTTTTCGCGGCATGTAATTTTTCCACATTCCTAGAAGCTTTCGTATCCTGTCATCATGGCAGAGAAATTTGGGGCCCGAGTCAAGCGTCCGCGGTGCAACACGACCAGCATGATCGACACATCGTGCAGCCGGGTTGAAGAGCAGCTCCAGCACCGGGAAGGAGGGCGAGAAGCATGGCTCACAGTTTCTGGCTCCTTTCTTGTCTACTACGCTTCTTACGGTCTCATCAATAGCTTCGGCTTCTTCCAAACCTTCTATGAGAAGGACTTCCTCAGCTCAACTCCTCCTTCGACGATTTCGTTGATCGGCACTCTTCAGATTGCGCTCATGAACAGCCTTGCAACGATATCAGGGGCTATCTGTGATGTGTATGGAGTCAGAGTAGGTTACCCATCGTGTCTCTCGCGGTATCTTTCAAGAGTGTACGCTTACGGTATGGCTAGTACCTCTATACCGCATCCGGTCTCGGCACCTCTGTTGCGCTCTTCGTTCTTTCTTCCTGCAAGCCCGTTATCTCACAGGTATTTATTTGTCAAGGCGTTCTCATGGGTCTCACGATGAGCTTCGGAATCCAGCCAGCTATCACGATCGTGGCTCAGCACTTCGAAAAGAAGCGTGCACTTGCGTTGGGTATAGTGTGCGCGGGGAGTGCCACCGGGGGAGTTTGCTTTACGGTCATGTTCGAACGCCTTTGTCCCGTACTCGGCTTTCCATGGACGATGCGAATAGCAGCATTGAAGGTTCTGTAAGTCTTCAATCCCAGCTTCCCCCTTCATTTACCGTATAGTTCTGATGTATCCAGAGCTTGTCACTCCGTCGCTTGGTCCATCTCCACCAGCAAACCTGCAGCCAATCCAATCAAGTTCGGTTCACTCGTGGATTACAAGGGGTTTCTCGACGCAAGATATGCAATCCTTGCTGTCGGCGGATGGTTCATGAATCTCGGATTGCCCGTGCCAAGCTACAACATCAGTATGTAATCTGCTTGCGCCTTGGGGCGCATGCTTACCAGGTGCAGAGTCGTACACGATCGGTGCCTACCCAGCTGCTGCAATGTGCAATTACCTTCTACCGCTCTTGAATGGGTGCTCTATGGTTGGAATGATAGTGTAAGCCCTTCACAATATCTCTCCCTTTCGAAGTCCTCGATTTCTTCGTAAAGATATTCGATCTTCATTATTTCACCAACTAAGTACACATCCAGCGGCGGTCTTGCAGGCGACCACATCGGTCGTCTCAACCTCCTATTACCCATGAGCCTAGCCTCAGGATTACTTTGTATTTCGCTATGGTTACTCGCTCAAAGTCTTCCCCTCATCGTCCTCTTCGCGTGTCTCTTCGGCTTTACCTCCGGCACTTATATCGCTCTACTTCCAACGGTCGTCAGTCAAATCACTCCGAGTGAAAAGATCGGAGCGAGAATCGGCGCTTTCTATAGTGTCGTTGCCGTTGCGAGCTTGATTGGGGCGCCGATTGGGGGTGCGCTGATTGAAAAGGATGACGGGAAGACGGCGTATAGAGGGTTAATTGTATATGCAGTGAGTAGGGGTCCGATAATTCGGGAGTCTCTAAGCTGATTCGACGTAGGGTGCCACGATGCTGATTGCGTCTTTGGTGTTGTTGGGTGGGAGGCTGTTGCATGATATGAATCTACGTGCGAAGTGGTAATCAGAATATGATTTATAGTGACGCAAGGTAGGGTTGAGATTAAGACCGAGACTCCCCGACCCGACGCAAATGTTAGAGAGCAAGGATTTAGTAGAGAGGTCGACGAGGAAAAAGTCACCGGAAGGGTTGTAAGGGAGTCGTGTCTTCACTACATTTGGGGGGCCGATAGTCTTTCTTGTTTCCATATACTATGTAAAACGTAACTTATTCCAACCCCCAGGACGATGAAACCGTCAATGGCTCATGATATTATTTTCGGGCGATCTTTCTCATCGAGCCCGTTCTAACCCAATTATTGGATCGACATTCTGTCCAATAACTCGAATTCACAGGAAAATCTCAAGATTCCTAGTCGGCAAAAAAGCCCTCCCATCCCCACTTCCGCTCCTTGGACTACACGGCATCTTCCTAACCGGCTCAATATTGTCGTTGCAGTTGCAATGTATTCGACAGAGGACATTGTAATTTGTTACGTTGAGCCTAGACAACGGAATCGGCAATCAGTGTACGTTAATTCTTCGGAGCATTCTCAATAATGGAAAGTGCTCCGTTGTCCATAACCGCACCCTCTACAAGTGCAGTAACCACATCTCGTAGCCAAGTCTGACAATTCTTGACCTCAACGCGATGTCTCGGTCCCTGCGCATAGATTGATCAGTAGAACTCCACATGGAATAGTACTCGTGCGAAAATAGAGCCGGAGCCAACAAACCTCGGTCCCCACCTCCTTCAAGCTCTTCCCCGGCGCCTCTACACCAAGCGCAACTTCCTCCACACGATCGCACGGCACCTGATCCGTACTCGGTAACTCATCCTCATCCCGCCTACTATCTTCGACACACGCGTCCGCAACATCCGCCAGCGCTATGAGCTGATAGCGGCGACCATCCTCATCGATGTTGTAATTACGCTCAAACGCGATGGTGAAACCAGAGTGGGAATTGCCTTCGGCGTGGATGCGCTTCCCGACTGATGGCTTGTCTTTGCGGGGGATCCAGAGAGACCAATGGGCGGGGAAGAGAGGGGAGGTGTAGATGATGAGGTAGATAGTACGGCGCATCTGGTGTGGTGTTGGGTAATGCCGTTAGTAAGGTTAAGGTGAAACAACAAGGCACCGATCGAGAGAAGGTTAAATATATGTCTAATTTTAGTATGTGGCTGCCTAGAAGGATCATTAATATTCGGCCCGACTCAACGATACTACAAAAACATCGCAATCTTCGTTTGGACTGTGCTGAACAGACTCTGCGCCAGCTATTACGCATTCGCCTGCTCTTCGGCTCTGTGTTCCATCGCCATCTGGTCACATTATTCAGCAACAACCTTCCCCTCAATCTTGCCCCCCTCAATGGCAGCACCACCTTTGAACCTAAATCTCTTCAACCCTTTCACACCAACATTGATCTTGAACACGCTCCCCGCAAACTCATCAACGCCTTTTCCGTCCTCTCCGCTCGTACCGCCTGCACTCGTGATCACCAGATCCTCGCCGCAGAAACACGGGCACGTGGGCTGTTGCGTCGGCACCTTGATCTCCGCCACAATTTTACCCTGCGGCGAGATTCTCAGTACATGGCTTCCGCCATGCAGAGCAGTCCACATGTATCCATCCTCATCGATGCAATGACCGTCCGGCACGGCATTCTCGCCATACCGATTGTCCTCGGGCATAACAAAGAACGGTTTCCTGTTCTTCACATCGCCCGTTGCCTGATCGTACTCGAACTGATATATCGTCTTAAACGGGCTATCCGCAAAGTACATGGTGTTGTCATCCTTGTTCCATGTCGTGCCGTTCGGGATCGTGATATCGCTGAGCGGGCGATGGAGCGTAAGATCGGTGTCAAGACGGAAAACGGCGCCTTCATTGTTCATGTCTGAGTAGAGCGGGTCGAACATGAAGCCGACCCAGAAGCGGCCCTGCGAGTCGACGGCGCCATCGTTGCCGCGGAACTTGTCGGGTTTGCCGGCTGCGACCTCTGCGTCCGACCAGACTTTCTTGATCCAGCGGTATTCGCCTGTGGTGCGGTTGCAGATGCCGTAGCCGTATTTGCCGCCGAAGATGAACTCACTGTCGTTGCCCTCGATGTCGGCGGTGCAGCTGTGCGGTATGAGTGGAAATTCCACCTTGAGACTGCTCAACGCTCTACTCACCCTATGGATATGTCAAACTCCTTGACCACCTTGTGGCTCGATGGTCCGGCATTCAGGTCGACATGGTGAAGATGGCATTTCTCTACGTCGATGAAGCGAAGTGTGTTCGTCTTCTCCTCCCAAAACGGCCCTTCGCCGAGGGAGCAATTGAGCTTGAGCCATGGCTATAGTTTCGATGGTCAGCGCATTACTTGATCGCGTAACTAATTATTCTTGATCTTGCTCAATCAATGGCGGAGTAGAGGTTGGGCGATGATCTCAGCGGGGCAGAAGCTAACCCCACCACGCACGCCTTCGAGAAGAAAGGAAACCACGTACCTCGGTGATCTCGTACTTCTTAACGCTTCCCATATCAGGGATCGGTGTAGGTGGTTTTGCAGGCGTGTTTGACGTAGGAAGAGCACTCTCAAGATCTCTCGCGTGGCCGTTGGGCGCAGTAGCGTTGCCGTTGTGGTCGTCCTTGCCCGCAGCTCCGCCTCCGCCGCCCGTCAGTGCAGCCCGCAACGAGCCCCACAGTTTGGATAGCGTCGCGCCCATTTTCGTATGACGTCCCTCGGAAAAGCGTGATGATCTTTCTTCCTCGTCCCTTCACGTTCGCGCCGCCGATGAGTTCGACCTCGGGCGGCATCGCTAGGTACATATCCACTGCCTCCTTTGCGCTGCGACGCGCCCGTGCCGTCGCTCGGACAGCAGGCGACCGTCTGCAATCAATCCGTGCCCGGGAGCGTGTCGCCGAAAGACGCTCCATAGCTTCCATGTCGCGCACAGAACGGCGCGCTTTATGGATTGATCAGGTATAGTAGTATAGGATTTTGGTGTTGGTGTCGGATGGGCGGTCCGGCTACGCGCGACGCGTGGATTTGGTGGCCGCGATATGGATTCTCCACGCCGGATATTTGGTGGCTAATGTGTCTTAACAAAAGGGACAATGCGTGCTGTTCATCAGCAATTCTCCGAAATCAATACTACCGGATTCAGCGGTGAGTAGTCGTCGCATCCCTCGCAGAACAACTTGTGCAGCTGAGTTCGTTCCGCGTCAAAACCGTGGGAGAGCATTGCAAAGAGGGCAATACTTAGGACTGCCGGACAACAGCTATTCGAGAAGTACCTTCTTGAATACGCGATCGTCCGTGTGAGAGTGCTCGATCCAGAACAATGCCCTACCCCCGACGAATACTTGTCCACCAGCTGCCGTCAATGTCGAACCGAGGGCTATATTTACAGAATGTTCTGTTCCATTCAGCGCATTCCTGGCGGTACGAAACGACGAGTAAAGCTGTAAATCGATCACATCTTGTAGAGCTTCGATATCCATACAATCGCCGATGCTTTCCTGCTTGTCCACAGCATGTCCAACTTCAGAAAGAGCGGAGAAAACGAAACGCTTTATGTCTGGGAACAACACCCGAAAAGCTTTTGTCTAGACTTGCTGGCCAAAGAGGGGATTCCCGCGATTTGTCCGGAACCTCTTCGCCTCCAGATTCGTTACGATCACAACGATCACACCAAAAGTAAAAGCTTTTGCACGACAATTTCGTCTCTTCGCGGTGCTCTCCCGCATCCAGAACAGCGATCTCTTCGTTTGCGAGATGCAAGGCTTGTGATTCGCCTTCGCATGATAGAGGATGTGCGCCTTTGAGGTCGCTCCCTGGACTCTCAGCCTTGTCACATTCGAAATGAAGCGATCGGAATCATCGCCCCAGGCTCCCCTTGGCATCAGTCCACCACAGCTTTCGAACCACTGACCAGCAAGATCAGAAGCCACATGCACTCAGCCACATGCACTCATTCGCGCATAGTCGTTGGCCTAGGTCGGGCATGATACGAAAACGAAAGCAAGGCGGACTGCGCCTCTCTAATATTCGTCTCGCTCAGCCCAAAGTGAGCCGAATCTCAGTCCACATATAAGTTCAAAGGCCATATACTAATTTCAGAGCAAAGCTCCCATACACTCAGTCTGCCCAACGTATACCACACAATACTCTGTACTTCAGATGCGGACACCAAGACTGTCGCTGTGCCTATCTCCAGTGAAGACGCTTACTAGATGGATGTTTCCACCACCAAAGCGCTCTCAGGTACCGGACTCAGAAGTAGGGCAGCCAGACGCATCGCATCCATGCGACGGAGAGCGGCAGCATCCGCAGGACTATAGCCGAACAGCAACCTACGAATCGGGCAGTGACCAGGCTCAACAGCCTTTTAGCAACAGAACACCTCTGGCTCGGATTGTGGGTGATCGATACCTCCAAAACCCGCAAAGCAGTCAACAAGATCACTCCAAGACACTTTTGCCAACGAAGCTTAGTGATGGAATTGACACCTCCAAACTTGATATCAAAGACCTTGAAAGATTGGAGTCTGATACATCTCGCCTGGATAATGTTGACCCAAACTCCGATGAGCTAGATCGACTCGTTACCGGCACCAGCGGCCAACACAAGACGCCAGATCCTTTCACTTCAGATCGAAAGGCCGTAGAGTCAGACCAAGGCGGTACTCGTCATACACAGGACCTCTTGCCTTCATCGTGTAACATCAGCCAACCTTCCAAAAAGCCACCAGAAGACACCAAACTGGACCGCCTTCGCATTCCCAGAATCCCATCGGAACGACTAGCAACAGAGAATTTGAGCGCAAAGGCCGAGGAGCAGCAACAACAACAGCAGCAAGCGCCACCGCGATGCCAACAACAAGACTTCTCTGTCAAGCAGCAGCATAGCTATGAACCATATGCCACAGTACAACAGCCGCGCCAAAATCCCACACAGCACCAAGCTTCACTTCGACGACAGTCTTATCGCACACCTCCACGAGCGGCACCGTTCATCTGTCTGCATCAATCCAGATGGGGGCAATGCGATTGCGCTTATGGAAAACGTGGATCCGCTAGGCAATATCAATACGGTGGCGCCAACGTGCAGGTCCTCTCTTGTCTCACACCGCCACACCCGCTATCCGCATATCATTCGCCGCCGCAAGATTCTCGTGCAAATGTTCAATTCCTCAATGCTCTGCCACCGCCACCACGGCCACATGTATCTTCCCTGGAGCAATCGGGCAATGGCTACGGGCAGCAGGCGGGCTACCCAAATATGCAATTCTTATCTAACCTCTGAGTACTTCTCGAGTAGATTCTATAACAATCTCTCATCGTCACGGTTGTCCTTCTCTGCAACTCCGGTGGCAGGTCAGCGCAGGTTAGTTCCGTGGCAAATTCACTCACGTGGAGTGAGGTGCATGCGCGAAGGACTGTGCATGAGGTTGATTTTACCAGTATGCTGTGGAAGACTCTGTATATCTGTAGAAGCAGTTGGAACAACATACACTGAAATACCATAGAGGCAGGTGTGGGCAAGTAGCTTCTAGAGGATTAATTGGAAGTTACAGTGTCACGACTTTGTACTATGCACGGTCGACTTGGTCAATACTTGGGCAATATCAAATCCAACTTTGCTGTGCGTTGCCCCAATTCTTCACTGCCTATTCACCATTTGTCTCCACTTGACCTCAACCCTCCCTATCAAAAGCCGCGAGACGAGGGACCTTCGACTTGCCATATCTTGATAAGAAGAGTAGCACGGCTAGCATTTGGGGGATGTGAGCAGTGTGTGGAAACACTTAGTAAATTGTGATGCGTATTGCTTTAAGATTGTGATGGCAACATACGGGAGTTGAAGACTCGGAACGTAGCAGTAACTATCACTATTCTCTTATATAGTTCCCTTTGTAGCTTTCTTAGAGCTTATGTTAATACTTGTATAACATTAGTATTGAGGGTGGTGGCTGCTCTGCGCTAGCGTGGCGTGGACTGCTATATATAGCCCACACAGATGCTATACCTCCACATACGACCATAGGACAATGAATCCAGAGCTTCCCGTTCGCTCAGCTGTACTTAAGCATTGTACCGGCGGATTAGTAGTTAGGTGGGTGACCACTAGCGAATACCCGCTGTTGTATGTTTTTGCCTTTTGGCCATCCTCGGGGCGTTGGAGTTTGAACTTATCTTTTTGCTTTGACGGGATTCTCAAGGAAGACACACACTGCCAACGACTGATCCGTACTCCGCTATCATCCGGCGGTCTGATTCAGCAGCACGGATGTGCCGCTCGCCAGTCCCCGATCGGTGGCAAGTGGCTTGAAGTCGACACAGGTCTTTGATGCGGGTGGATCTGGGGATGACTTTACTTCAAAGCAGCTTTGAATATCGAAACTGTGTATATCGCGTTATAGGTGATGTCCCGGAACGCCGAAGAGACGAAGATTCAGTAGAGAGCCCCAGTACCCGTCTTTTGGCCCGTCCCGATGTATACTCTTACAGCTCCGCAGCAATATATACAGCACATTGGCGTTCATTCCCCACATCAGCAACCCAGCTCTTCATCCACCCTTCCTCCACTTCATTTCTCCCTCGAAGCTCTGTCCTTGAGCTCTCTAGCATTCTTCTCCACCATCTCTACAACCCCCTCCTGCCTCCCGCCCCTCCCCAGCCGTTCCTTCCAAGCCTTGTCCTCCTCATCCCGCATCTCCAGCTCCCTCAACCACCTTTCCCTCTTCTCCATTCTCTTCCTCTCCTCAACCAACTTCTCATATTCCTTCCTCTTAACCCGATCCTTCTGCCAGTATACGTTGCCCGCGACCAGCACGGCGAGCGTGAAGGCCTGCGCGTAAAGTCGCCGCCGGAAATACATGTTGGTCGCTTTGTGGTTGCCCTGGCGCATGCTCCGCGAGGCGCCTACGATAGCCCACACAGTAAGGCCGCAGCCGAGCGGGATGAGGGGTTCTTCGCGGAGGCGGCGGATGAGTTTGGAGGCGCGATCTTCATCGTAGAAGTCGCTGGGTGCGGGTTAGTTTCAATCCTTGTTTTGGGACAAGTCTGGGTAGACGTACGGGTTCTCGTCAAAGGACGAGGGCAGCGGGGCGCTGTTCGGTGACGACATAGTTGCTGTTGTGGTGGAGTGTGTTTGCGGGCGGAGGTGGCGGAGGTGTCGCGCGGGGTCAGTGTAGAATCAATACTCCGTCTCACATCGAAGATGAAGTAGTCGCCGCTTGCAATTGCTTCCTCAGGCGCGGAACGAGCTCTACAATACAGTAGTAGCTTGTAGAGTGTAACGGAAGAGTAGAGCTTGTGCAGTGGCCGTGCATGATCTCACCACTTTCGGCCCTCGGCGCTTCCAGTTGTTCCAGACGCCGATCGCTCCTCCGCTGCCTGCACGACATACGCCAACCAGCCGACAGCTCCGCATTTACTGTCATCGTCCGATCTTGTACATATCCAACGGCTTCATGACCGGGAGAACTGCGCGAAGAGTCACTTCGCTGCGCCATGGACGATGAGGCCGAGTCCTCGCGCGCTGGCCAACGCCATGGCGACGACGAGGCATCCGCGCCGGAGCATCACGATGCGGACCCCGACGACACGCTAGATGAGATGGACGACGAGATGGAAGCTGCAGAGCAGGAGAAGTTTCTCAAAGAGAGAAGGGTCGACGCGAAGAGGAAGAGAGTCAAGTTCCTGGACCATTTGCTGCGCGAGCTGGACACGCTCGTGTTCCTGGAGCTCATCACGCTCTACCATCTCGAGTGAGACTGCCTGCTTTCCACACTACCAGCGGGCATAGATTGCTAATCGTCCCAGTTGCTCCTTTTTCTGGTTCACGATCCGCGCGCTGATACACGGCTCGCTCCTCACGCCGCTCCCCGACATAGGCCTCACCCGCCCCCTCGATGAACACAAGCCCTTCCTCCCACTCATCCTGTTCTGCTTCGCTGCAAACTTTCTTCTGCATCTCGTTTACGCTGCGCCCTCGGCCGGCGAAGAAACGCGTGGATACCTACATGGCGGGCTGATGATAGACTTCATTGGGCAAAAGGGACCGACGAGCAAGTGGAAGCTGGTGGGCTTGGACTTGGTCCTGCTATTGCTGCAGTTGACCATGGTGGCAGTGCATGCAAAGAGACGGGAGCTGAAGAAGATGATTGCGAAAATCACGGGAGGTAGCAGCGCGACTGCGACGAGGACGGTCGAAGGCGAACCACCCGCTGCTGAGCAAGCCACCGCAACAACCACGGCAGAAGACAATGCTGCTCGAGAGCAAGATGCCGATGCCGAAGAACGAGGTGTCCTCCGCCGAACCGACAGTCTCTCCGACAGTGGCGCCGATCCCGACGAGGAAGAAGACGCCCTACTGCCGTCATCAGAGGGCACTCATGTGGATGCGCTGGACATGCTCATTTCGGGCCAATGTCTCGTTGGCGAATTTACCCTCATCGATACGCTGCTGCAGGAGCACCAGCATTATCAAGCATATCGTCAGACGCGGACCGATGCAGGAGCCAATTCCGCAATCCCGCCGAGCACGCTGCGCCAGCTGCACTCCATACGTGTGCGGTTCGGTGTCGGAGGTGGCTGAACGTGGTCCTGTTGTGCCCGAGATCACGCATATACAGCATCGGGATGACCGGCTTGTCAGATCGGGATGCCCCCACGCACCCTCACCGATCTTCGGATTCTTCCCTTGTGACATCGGACCATGGGCCGCAATTGATCGTAGCCTTCCCCGTTGCCGGCAGAACGGACCACATTATAAGTCGAACCCAACGGCGCAAGCACCGCCACCACCCTGAACACCTTAACACACCCTCTTGCGCCATTTATACACACGCATGCGCCCCAATATCTTTGGCGCAACCCTTTCACCCAGCACACCGATCAAGGCAGATTGCTGATTTCACCCGCCCGTTATCGGACGAAAGACGTATAGCGTCGCGTGCTGTGCCGCAGCCTTGCATGCCCAACCAAAAACTACGCTCCAGGCGATAGGATGCTTGCGAGCCGAGCCGCCCCACGCTGGTCCCCGGCCGCGCCTACTTGTCGGAGTAGTCGGAGGAAGTGTTATCAATCTGAGCTGTTATCAATCTCCGCTGCATGCGCCACAGTTGCACGTTGATGCGGGAGAGATTGAGGGCGGGATGTGGTGTGGATGGTGTAACTTCCTGAGCGGGGGTCCAGGGATAATTGGACGGCGATGGGCTCCGCCGTCTGCAAGAACGCATACCGGTAATCGGGTTCTCACATGGTTGGCGTTGCAAGTGGCTTGACGTTGTGCGAGGGGGGAAGGAGATTTTGTGGTGACCATAGCCGCCCTGCCTTTTATCAAGCCCGCTCGAACAACGAAACGTGCAGATCCTACCAGCGTGTACTTTTTTTTTCCGCTAACACAACCTCATCGAATTCACCTTCGATACTCGCCTTTGAATCCCTCGTCGCCTCGCCTTGCGCGGCCCATCGCAACGCCGATCTTACATCTCCCACGGCGCAAGAGGGGATTCATGCGCTCTGAGCCAATCGGCATATTGTGACACCTACCCGCGTCGTACGAATTTTCTCATTGGCGGCCTCATTCCAGCTCGGGTGGATGAATGGAAATAGCCTTGAAGTCTGAAACCAAAATAAGCACACACACACACACACACACACACACACACATACACATGCGTGCATGCAAGCCAGCCCAGCCCCCGAGCCACATGCAGGCCACGTTTCCCGCTCACATGACCAACGAGCGATGCAGCTCATCACATCAGAATTTTATGCATGGATTTCGTGCTGACGCGGAGGAAGGGGGAGGGGATTGGCGGGGCCTGAACTGGGGGGACCCGCTTCCGATGTTCCGCTTCCGCCTTGCATGGGTGGGGGGTGGGTTTGGGCGTGAGTGCCGAGGATCCTTGCGCGCGCATGTGTGGCGCGAGGGATGGTTGTGTTGGGCCTGTCGACGTGTCAGCGGGTTGTAATGCTGTACCGGGTTTGTAATGGCGTGTCCTTGTTGCGTGGGCTTTCGTATGGGTGGTTTCTGTTGGGGTGAAGTCCGGATAGCGGCCGGTTGTATAGATGTTATGGAGATGCACCTTCCATGCATGGATGTCGATGCGGGTCAGCTGGCGTTCTCGAAAGAATGAATTCGATAGCCGTGCATGCCCGTATGGAGGCATCAACCGGTCCAATACTCAGGACTGGAAGTTCCATTTCCCCGCTGGGAAATCAGGACAGCCGCACCCATCACGTGCGCCGACATTCACGCAAGTGCTCAAGAACGTATTTGCGCGCAAGCCGCCGTTTCCTCCCGCTCTCGCCGCCACTCAGCCTGCCTGCACGGAGCCTAATCTAGCTGCCGCGCACCCTCCGGCAAGCAAGCAGGATTGCGCACACCATCATCACGGCGGGGAACGGAAGAAGGCCAGCCCGCATATTGCCCCTCCATCACATGCATAAGCGCCCAAGGACACCCAGCATCTCAGGACAGGAAGAGGGGGAGGGGGGGTCAACGCAAATAACCGTCCTGCAGCCTCGAGTCCGTTGGGTACCGTACGATGTGGTGGGGTGGCGGTGGTGGTTGCACGAGACTCGAAAGTACTGCGGGGACAGGGATGTCCGTTGGAGAAGATGAGTTGGCCGTGCATATACATATATTCGATCATTCCGCGGGTCGGGGAAGCCGATGCTGTGCAACGTTACCACCATAGACTTGGGCTCGAAACGCGAAGATTGCATATGCGGTGCCGCGGTGGAGATTGGTGGGTATATGGATCTGCTGGAGTAGGATGGCTTGAAGAGGAAGGCGGGGTGGGGGTCGCATGGCATCTGATGGGTTGAGAGAGGGGCATCCGGAGACAGGATTGCAGACGGAGAAGAGCGCCGGTGCCGATGCTGCTGTCAGCGTGATGCAGACACACACGTACGCTATCTCAACTCGCGTATCAGAAAGGCGATGCGGCGCATGTACGTCTCTAGGTTGCAGGAGGACGTGAAATTGCGGTGAGGGCCGACATACACGTGTCGGCGAGTGTGGTAGCCGTTGGGCTCAGTTCGAGCACTTGAGGGCGTCGAGCCCACTGTCTGCAATTGCTATAGCCGTCTCTACAGAAAAGAAAATGGTGTTGCCCGCCTGCGTCGCTTCGTAAGGTTTGTTCCTTCGCAAAACCTTACTTCATCGGGCCGAGCCACTCGGCTTCGGAAACAGAATCTCGCTCGCTGTCAGCCTGGGCCGTCTGCCACTGCCGGCCGGATAAGCACGCCGCTGGGTTGTGGTAATCAGAGGCACCGAGACAACGGTAAACGGTGAGCAGCCGACGCGAGTGGCGCAGGACCGCGCAACGTCATGTCAGCGTGGGCGGGCGTCAAACGTGCACGTCCTGAAGCTGTCTGGGTGGTAGATGCAGACATCATGCAGCAGCTGTGCAGGAGGGCGCAGTTGGGCTGCAGAGGTCAGATCCGTATGGGTACTCGATCTCGGGCGTTACTCCAGCGGTGAGCATGATCTATGGGGAAACAATGTGACATCCCGCAGCCACGGCACTCTGGCAGGTTTCGAACCCCGACTGGCTGGCTTCTCAACGCGCATCCGAGCACCTGTAGTGGCAGCAGATGCTAGGTGGTAGAAGAAGCGGTGAGCGTGTAGCTTCTCGCGGGGAAGTGGGAGCCGCTCCGACGTGTGCTTCGCTACTGGTAACTGGTCGCGAGAAGGCTAGGCAGACATCACACTCGCACCCCACCGATAGACCATGAAGGAAGATCAACCAGCGCCTTGAGAGCGGTTGTGTCGCTCGATCCAGTTGTTGAACCATGGTTCCAAGGTTGTGAATTGCTCCACAGTACCCTATGGCCCACATAAGAGATGGAGCAGTCGTAACGTCCGTCTAACCCTTTTAGTCGAGATCAGTCTCCAAATCCGGTAGACTATACTCCGACATGCAAGGGACCTTTGTAGCGTCCCCAATGCGACAGGGAGATCGCTGCCTGTCGAGCCCCAGACTCAGTTCGGCGGCCTTGTTGTAATCGGGCCTTTTGTGTCAAGCCTTATGGGAGGCCCAAAATGAAGATAACTTTCGGCCAGATACCTGATAGGCTTGACCAAACCCGAGCTTCTTTGAGATGAAGCCAAAGATCGACAAAATCCAGGCCAATAGTTATCGTCGCGTTTGAGGATCTCCGACTACAAGCGTACGCCTCTAAGCTACACATAGCAGCGCTTGTCTCATGCCCAACGTCAAACGGGCCGCACCGGAGAGCTATCCGACAGCTAGTCTGCCACGCGAATAGCTCCATCCTTAGCTCACAACTTCGACAAGCCCCGCCTATCTCGAGTCTTGTGCCGTTGAGTCCGATCATTGAATTCTGGTACGCCTAGCTGGCTAGCATGTCAAAAGGAGACTGGTCAGTTGGGCGACTGCGCGCAATAGTTCCGTGCAGCGCGAGTATGGTACCTGAAATTCGGACCACGCTGGCTCTATGAAGAAAGGGGGCGCCGCAGTCACGGCATGTAGCGAATGCTAGCTTTGAACCAACTAGGCGACGGCTGCGACCCGATTTGGAGATAGGGAACCTGAGCCCTAAGTGCTTTCCGTGATGTGCTCAAGATCTTTGGGTGCACCAGTGCACGTTCGAGGCGCCATGGGTCAAGAAACATCTGGAGAATAAACACCCAAAACGCGGCTGGTACTACGATCCATGTCTGGCTCGCGTACGGGTTGAGATGAGCTAGCACACTCGTCAGTAGACAGACATTGCCCACTGGTGTAGTTGTTGTTCTACACTTTGTAGCATAATCATCGGCATCCCCCGGGCTATCGCTGCTAGTCAAAATCGGTCCTTTCAAGAAACCCCAACGTGCCCGTAAAACATGAGCTACTCAGGGAATTAGCGCAATAGAGTTGCTCTTAGCGTGCTGGCATTTTGCGGAAGGAAAACCTTATTGCGAACGTGACGGCCCGACTCGAAGCGAGCGGTGGAGCTGGGAAAATCAATCGGGATCTTTTAGTTATTGCGTGATGGCGTTTTGTGACTCGCGCAGAGCTTGAACAAGGATTGATATTGCTATGGCGAGGTCGCCCTTGTCGTGATTGGATCTTTGGGATAGGATGTGCGGGGAGTCTGCGTTATATCTAGGACTAACGATGTTAGCTAAACCCCTTGCTTTGAGACGGACTTGCGCACCTAAACCCTGGAGCAACCTTCCCCGCCACCAGCCCACGAGCTCCCCGTCTTGAAAAGGTCGTCGCGTACTAATCAATCCCAAAGTGGGGTCGGCCCTAAAAGAGCAAAGTTGGGTCGGCCCTAAAAGAGCAAAGTTGATAGTTGTTAGCTGCAAGCTGCGATGCGAAATGCAGGGAGAGATTAGAGTTGATCGTGGTGCCTTGAACGAGGCCTTGGCGCATTGATTTTGTGGGTATACTGATCTGCGAATGATCTGCCGTGATTCAGGCAGACTGCGCCCTATAATCCATTCTGGAACGTATGATACATGGTGTAAGGGAAAAGCTCCGCGAGGAGATGGACTCTAACAAAAGAGCTCTATGTGGGGGAATATGACCCATACATGTGCTGGCTTGAGGCAGCAGTACATTGTGGGAACGCGTGTTCCGTTGTAAAAATGTGGTATCCGCGTTGTGGAAATGAGAGTACAAACAGGGCCAACGGAGGTCGAGTGGGAATGCGGTCAAATAGACAGCAAGCCACCCTATGCGTTGCGGTACATGTGAAACGTATCGCGATGCCGGGTATCAAAATACAAAAGAAAGGTTGTGGTTATACTCCCTAGGACGCGGCGCTCGCACCTAGGATTTGCGAATTGCGATATACCTCTTATGCTCGATTGTCTCGTCCCTGCCCAGGACCCGGTCCCCAGCCCCGGTTGTCATAGTGGCCTGGGTCCGAAGGAGCAAAAGGATCGCGAAGGACAGGCCGCTGATGGGACGCGTGTTGGAGCTCTAGGGGTGGCCTTTGGTCTCGTGGGTCATAAGAGTGAGGTTGCGAATGGTTGCCAGCCATTCCAGCTGACGGAGGTCCGTTCGCCGAGTGGAACCCGGGGGCGGAAAAGCCAGAAGGTGGCCCACCTGGTCCGTTTAGTTGCATGGGCGCCGACTCGGCAGGAGGCTGGTAGTTGCTTGTCCTCCGCCGAACATTTCGTTCCGACTCGCGTACGTCATCGTCATAGGCAGAATATGGGGAATCTGCGGACCCAGCGCCCGTGGTAGACGATGGCGCATTTGAAGGGGCAATAGACACACGCCTCAGACGCGGTGAAGGTGGTCGTGCGTAATGGCGTTCGGCTCCGGGCTGCTGGAACACAACGGATTTGAAGTAGTCGCGCTCATTCCTGTAGAAATCGGCGTCTTCGAAGGCTTCGCGAAGCTGAGTTTCCAATCGAGAGATGCTCATGGATGCCTCCCGTTCCTTTTCTTTTCGCCGGGCCCGGAATCGCGCCGATGCGCCCGCGTTGCGTTTCCTCTTTTCATCGGCGACCTTGGATGCAGCCTGTACATCGACAGGGATTTGGACGTGGTGGCCCTGCTGGCTCTTGATTGTCATGATCTGGATGCTGCTCTGGCCCGACGGTGTCATGGATAGCCTGTTGCGTTCCGTCTCCATGGTCAAGTGGCCGTGGTGTGGTTCCTGCATCTGCGAGTTGTGCTGGCCAGGCATGTAGGCGCCGTGCTGGCCAGGAGCCTCATACTGGCTAGATGCCACAGAGGCGGGCTGACTGTACGGGGAGAAGTTCGCAATGGGACTGGCACTGCCGGACTGGGGGAAAGTCATGCTCGGTCTTCGGAGCTCATTGCGGACCATGCTTGGTGGGGGAGTCGGTGCCGTGGGAGGGGCTTGCGGAAAATAGGTAGTGCGTGGGCCTACGGGTGGTGTGGGTAACGCTGGTTGCGACGCCACAGGGTCCGGTCGCATGGGTGGACCGCTTTGAGACAAGAACGGGGACTGGTGGGCATCAATCGTTCCGGTAGGAGCATTGAGAATGGTGAGACTCTGCGTACGGTGCAGTGCAGGCGACCTGGGGCTCGGCATGTGCCTCGCTGGGGGGCGTCCGGGAGGCTGCAGTGTCCTGACAGTCATGGGCTCGGCCTGGGTAGAATCGACACTGGTTGGACGGCTGATGGACGGAAGGTTCTGCGGCGGCTGGCTTTCCGATGGAGAAGGTGTTTGCATCTGCACGCCGCTCTGTCTTCGGTTCCGCTGCTGCTCTGCCAACTCGGCCTGGGGGTTCAGCATGGAGTGGACGCCAAGTGGATTGCCCGGTCTCCTGTCAGACAGTGGCGTGGGAGGGGTGCTGGACATGTGCCGCAAGGGTGGCAGTGAGAACTGCGCGTTGGCCGGCGAGCCTTGCGCGTACATGGCGGCACGCGGCTGGGGAGGCATCGGAGAGTTCATCTCCGTGTATCGTCGGGAGCCATCATCGGCCGAAGGTGCTGCGGGTGCCGCTGTCGGCGGCCGCGACATCGGGACCTGATCCTCAGAGCCCCTTTGGCCTGGATGGCCCAACCATGAGCGGTCCGCCTTTGGGAACCAAGGTTGGTGGGGGGAGGGCGACTGCTCCTGATACGACTTTCGGGGAGTGGTGTACGGCGGGGTCAGCTGGTGCTGGTATGGGCGGGGGTAATGAGCGTAGGAGGTCTGAATAGCGGGAAGCGTTTGGGCAGCCAGGGTGAAGGTGGAAATGGCGTCGTCGTTGCAGACGACACCAGATGGCAGAATCTAGTTGGAAAAGGCTAGTCGACAACAGAGCAAGCAGAGACAGCAGGCGGCCAGTAGCGAGGGGAGGTCGAAGGGAGAGGAGAGGCGAGACGATGTCGGAGCGAGCGGTTCAGAGAGAGTATGGGCCAAGGGCCATGCTGTGCTCTGCGTGGCAAGGTGGGACGCAGGAACAGTCGGAAGCGACGTGGAGTAGATTTGGGGAGGTTGTCACGGCGGTGGAGAGCAGGTGCACGGGGTCTGGGATGGGTGTACCGGGTCCGCAACGCAACGCGAGAGGAACGCAGGGGCCGCCGGTGATATAAGAATGTTGCGGTGAGGGATCAGCTTCTGGCCAGCGGCAGAGCAAAGCATGCTTCTGGTGCATGGTGGGCCCTGCTGCAGCCAGCATTCCGCCAGAGAGGAAAGCACGACACCCCTGTCGACGGTGGCTTTTGTCATGGCACGCTAGGAGCCCTGGAGCTGCGCGAGAGAAGCCCTGGCCCGCGACGGGGCTGTTGGCACGGGGCACGCTCGCACGTCGACGCTACTGCAGCGCACGCAGCAGCCATGCGCGGAGACGGGAGTGAGCAGAGAGAGCGATCCCCGAAGCGTCAAAGCCCATGGTGCGACCGTCTGGGGGGTGGATGCGATGTGATGACGCGCTTCATTGGGCCTCGCGCGGCGGGCGCCGCCATGTTCCCAGGTCCCGCGGCGCATGCTCCTGTCATCTCGCTGCTGCGAGCAGCGGCGCCCGCACTCGACGCCGCGTGCGATGGCCGCGATGGCCGCAATGGCAGCGGTGGCAGCTGGAGCCGCGGGTTCGCATTTTTGCTCTTTTTTTCAGGCCGGGCAGCCAATGGGGACGGGCCTTGGCCGAGTAAATGCCCGATCGCATCGAATGCCGTGCGGCCTGGCCATCGGGCGGCCATTCACACGGTGCAGCAGCAGCGCGACAGGCGGCAAGGCATGTCGGGCATCAGCAACGGCCCCTGCAGCCAACGTCGAGGCTGCGGGGAGAAGCAATTACATGCGGCCAGCGGCGATCGCGGCAGATAGAGTGCTGCGTGGCGGATGGCGATGCGGTGGGTGCTGGTGAAGGGCGAGGGCGAGGGCGAGGGCAAGGTCGAGGGGTGGGGGTGAGGTGAGGTGAGGCTCACAACACGGGCCTGTCGCGCACGCTTCACGCAAGCAGACGGCCTCCCGAGCGTCGTCATGATGGTGGAGAGGGAGGAGTGTGTTGTTGGATTGTCGGGTTTCGCTTCCGCCGCTGCTGCCTCCCACGGCCGTGGGGGTGGTGCCGTGCCTTCTGCCCACCATGGGCCGAGACGGGTTTCTTTTCCGAGCAGGAGGGCGGCGACCCGTCCAGACGTCACCCGTGGCGACACGCACGACATGTTCGTCTGCCTCGACGTCGGACGGAACGGGGGGGAGCTCGTCGAGGTCGAGATAGGCGCCGTGCGAACAGAACATGGACTGTAGAACATGGCCGTGGCGGGCGACGGGGCCACGCTACACGGCGTTCCGCATTGCAGCCGCATCATGTGCCGCGCTGTCTGCCTCCGGAGCCGCTGTCCTGCGCGTCGCCATTGGCCACACCCTGTCTCACGCGGAGGCTGTCTCTGCTCGCCACCGCCGACTTGTTTTTTGTGCCTCGTCGCCGGCCCACGCTGGAGGCGCCGTGGTGTGGAGTGCGCCCCGTTCAGCGGCCAGGCGTCGGGAGAGGGTGCGGGGCAGCAGCGTCCAAGAGCTGTACGTGGTGGAGTGTTTGTGTATTGTATGCACAGTTGGCGCCACGCACCGCCGGTAATTAGGGACGCGCCGTCCACAACTCGCGCTCACGCTCACGCCCGGTGTGCACGTGCTCGCCAGGTCACGACACCAGACCAGACCCGCCACCAGCCTCCGCGGAAGAATGGCACGGCTGCACTGCAGACGCGCCGCTGCTTCGTCCCATGCTCACGACACACTCACCCACACACGTGACACTCACACACACACTCGCACTCTCGCACTCTCTCTTTCTCTCCCCAAGTCCCTCTCCCTCTCCCTCCCCTCCCCTCCCCTCCCCTCCCCTCCCCCCCGACAAAGAGCTTCCTAGCGCGCGGCCAGGGCGGCGGCTGGATGCGTCGTAGCGCGGTGCCGGCGCCATGGTCGTGCGGCGCCCGAGCTGATCGGTCGGCCGTTTGGACGATCCAATGCCGCGCCATCACTGGCAGCGCTCCCTCCACCTGCCATGCCGGCTCCGCCCTGTCGGTTCGCGCCCAGGCCCCAGGGGGATTCAGGAGGCCCTTCCGCTCCTCCTCTTCCTCCTCCTCCTCCTCCTCCTCACCCTCCGCACTCCAGCCGCGTCAAGCGTGCCTCCTATGCCACCTTCTTCCGCGTGCGCCAGAACGCCCAAAGAAGCAACCGACTCCAAACGAGATGGCCTGAGCCCGCGTTTTGCTTTTGTGAACGATACCACCGTACATACACCCGCCATCGCTTCCCGTGCATTGCCCTTCTCACCACCGCGCCTTTCTTCTCCACCCTCCGTCACCGCCCACTCTTGCTCATGCAAAGCTCCAGTCGTGAGCACAAGCTGCCATGACTTTGTCGGTGCATGCTGTCCGCCGGAACCCTGTCGGTTCGGTACTGGCGAACCGCTTCGGCAATGCTCCGTCACTGGCTGCAGAGACTGTCTCCCCAGGATGACCTTGCACTGCATGCCTCCACCGCAACGCTCGTCATACTTATGCCGAAGCATTCGCAGGCGGGAAAATTGGCTCTCATCAAACGGCGCGTCACGCGAATGGGCCGGATCTGCGAACGGACGGAGTAGTGCTCTTTGCGTCAGCTCATTTACCGGCAGCATGGCACCTGCACACACCATCTCATCACCCTACTAACTGTCAGACTGTCAAACTCGAGTCACTTTGACTGTGCGCATGCCCTCTTCCGAAGCCTTCTCAAATCTGCAAACTGTTTTTGTCAAAGCCTATATCGCATCCCACTCTGCCCAGGGTGCCTGCATCGCCTGCATCGCCTGCATACACGCCAAGTGGGTATTTCATGACACGCTCCACAACCGCCGTGTCTGGACGGAGCTGACCTGGCAATAGTGCATCTACTATGAAATCAATGGCACAATGGCTCCCTGCTGCTTCCTGCGGACCGCTGACGCAACCTGCCATCATTGCCCGCAACAGCAGCTAAAAATACGCGAAGCTGCCCACCCTAGGCTATGGATATTCAAATTTCCCCCCCTCTGATAGGCTGGTACATTACCCTGACGATCCAATAATCTCGGAGAACGGCACTCTCCCATCACGTCAGGGGTTCCAAGTCACCATTTATCCGTCAAGAGTGACAAGTCAGGTGGGTCAGCTCGCGACGCGGCTCGCTGTTGGCCAACGTCTATCGTGGAACAGCCAAAGAACAGGATCTGCACTGTCAACGCTCGCTTCCACGTGTTCCAGAAGTTTGCAAGGCTTCGCATTTATCCCGTTTCTCAGCTAGGAACCCCTTGGTCGCCCAGGGACGATACGCTCGGGCGGTGAGTGCGGAGATCTTGCATATGGAAACGGAAGTGCGGCTGAATAGTTGACGGTCACGCGTTGAGTCGAGTCTAACAGCTCTCCGTCGTTGTATCATTCGTGTCGCACTGTGTTGATCAATTTGACACCTCTCAGTCACAGATTCACCGGGAAGCGCTTCACAAACGAACGCACAAAGATGCAGGAGCCTCCTGTCGGCGGCATTCCTAATGCATCTTGTGGGCACGCGCTACCTTATCTTCCTCCAGCACAAACCGCTCAGTTCAAAATCTGGGCAGGTCCTTGCACCACGGGGATTTTCAATCTCGCTCTCGTCCAACGTGGACGCGGATACGGCTTCCATCTTGGGCATTACCGCGATGCGTGTCGATCCGAATGCTTGAGCTGCCCTGCATGAGTCGAGTATGACATGAGCATTTGTCGCTAGCAGATCGGTATAACTGGCATCTTATGCGGTTCGTGTGCGGGCGTCTCGCAAAAGACCCACGCATGGTAGCTACAATGAAGCAACTTCACATTAAGCATTCACCAATGTAGTCCACCGCGGTGAGACCATTGAGCACCTCGGGTGACACGCCAGCAGGTTTGATCACCACATAATAGAATGGAGCTATGGCGACTTCCAAATCACGCCTTCGGAACGATGTACATCACACTGCATGCAAACCGACATTCAGTAGCAGGGGAGAGTCTCCTTATCGCGGACATTTGTGTTTCGACGCTCTAACGTTAGCAGAGTTTCAACGCTCTACGCGAGGCTGGAGATGCTTGTTCTATATGTGAGCACTATATGGAAAGTCTTATACCTAGGGTCCACGACAAGTGGCGAAGCCCTGCTCGTTGCAGTAGACGCGCAACACATTCCGGGCCGAGTTCAGATTTGCATCTGGCGCACGTTGGCTGCATCGACAGGCCTGGTGCATGCCATCACCACGATTCTCAAAGCCGTTGCTTGCCGAATAATCCGCGGTCAGCACCAACAGGGAACTATATTGCTGCGTAATATAGGCTCAATGCAGGACGCATACTTCCGGTGCGCGACTGCTTTTCTTTTCTCCTCTTGACTGCGGATGGTGAGTGGGGGAGGCGAGGGGGTGGGCTGGTTGTGAAAATCTTCTGCTTGCCTCGGTTTGATAAGCCTTGTAGTCAAAACGGCATCTGCGTCAATTGATGGTCAACATGTCAACCAATAAGTCGTCAATTAATACTGGAGTCGTCACTCTCCTCACCCATGTCCCACAGTATGGCAGAACACATCAGCTAACGGACAATTCTTGCATCGCGCCACCACTAGTATCAACTTACGCTCGCACTGCTAAACCAGTCCCGGTCCAGGCATGAGTATTTCGCCAGAGCGCAAGGTACGATACGAGCATATACGAGATAGCTGACAACCTACCCTCTCCATCCTAGTCATGCTTGCAGATGCTGAACGAGCAAGATGCTAGCTCACCGGTCAGACCCTGGGTATCTCGCTCACCGATCGTCGCATTCAATGCTAGCGAATGGGAGCAAGCGAGCTCTCCCCCGCCCGTTACCACGACATGGCTTGCATTGATCGGTATGGTCGACCGGTCCCTGCGCGTGGCGCCCTCGGGTGGTGTGTTGGCGTCGTGCGGATGTAGGCGCACTAATCATTGACTGCGACCTAGACTGCATTTTGCAGAAAGTCCAGTACAGCTTACAAAGGCATACGACCCCTCATTCCAGCTGTGCCATCCTGCGCTCTCGACCTTTTTCGGATACCTATGCGACTGAATGTGGAACGAGTCGGTTATCAAATCCGAACCCGATGAATTCATCACCGTTCATGAACGGTGAAGATACTTCCGACAAAGGCGATCGTGCGCATGCTTGCTCACGGTACGCGTAGCGAGATCTCCGATGCACTGATGAGATCCGTCAACAATCATTCATCTTAAGAGGGCACATTTACGAGGCGAAAGTAATATACTCCGCCGCGCTAGTCACGTTGGCTAGGGCATCGTGGGTAGTCGAAGGGTGGGAACGAGCTATTCGCGGAACCGCCTCCACCCGCGCCTTCTATGTGGTAGAAGCGCGTCTATGTCAAGAGATGTCTGGCTGCCTTTAATTTCTTACGAAATACGGGATCTATTCAGGGATGATCCCGGCCTAGGAAAGCAATTGTAGACGTCACACCGAGTCGGATTTCACGTCGCACGAATTACCACACTCTGTCGTTTTGCTCAATATCGATGTTACGCGTGCATTCTTGGGTCGAGCACCACTGATCAGTCCACTTGCTTGCTCGTCTTCGTTGACCATGCCGACGGTTCTCAATTGTACAAGAGCGCAATGCCAATCGGGGAAGTTGACGATTACGAACACAGTCGGATACTGCGCCGCAACGACTTGGCTGCCAGCATTTTCTCGATCTCGTCACAAGAGGCGAGGTAGCTACCACCTATGATCACACAATCAATAACATCCACATTGCTTCGGACGAATCTTCGCGGTGACGGTCAAGACATCCAATTCAGTAAAGTATATGCAGACGAGTGGGGTTGACTTACTACGCCGCACCAGCCCTACTCGCCGTCACATCCTCAACCTCATCACAATAGGTAAAGTTCCCGTCTCACATGACCGTTCGCTCATGCGGGATCCTGCCAGGCGAGATTCGCGATTGACAAGCTAAGGCCTGATCGGCCAGACTACGCTTCTGGGTACGGCCTCTCCACCACGCCGCAACCCATTTCCGCACCGGCATCTCATCGATCTCATCACCAACAAAGACTTTGACCCTTTGTCTCGCCGATCGTCGCGTGTCCGGGCGCCAGGTGGATTCCGCGTGGCGAGGTATGCATGGACAACGTGGCAGCCGCCTACTACGCCGCACTGCTTTCGCTTCCTGGTCGTAAGCATTCGACGTCGGTTCAGAACGCCACGAATATCATCCACTGCCGTTCCCCGCACGCACGCCCTTATGCGAGCTGTGTCACCATCCAGCCGCTTGAGCCGTGATATGCGCCAACTTGCAACATTCAATGCACACGCCACTGTACGTAGCCCCACCGGGGGTCGGACGTAGCATGTGGTGGCTTGCCGGCACATCTATTGCAACGCGTTTAACCTGTACATGGCCAATGGAGATCGAGCAAGAGTCTACAGGGCGTACGCACGCACCTCCCCCCGCGGCAAAGAGGCTTGGCCAGCCTGCATAGACGCTGCGTGATTAAGGCACTACAGGTTGGACGCAGTCGATCACAGGAGACTTACTCGCGTGGCCATTGTCTGATGTCGGTCAAGGTGGGCAGCCACTGATAGCCAAGTCATTACAGGGTAGAATTGTGAAGAGACAGGCCAGCTTTGCGTGCTACTCGAGTCATTCCATTGAACTTCCTTCGTGGAACTGACGATGCACTCCAGCCGATGAGGTCTGTCGGTTTTCCTTCGCTCCAGCGAGCGAAGATCGCGGCACCTGCTGCTTCATTCACGACTTCGATATCACGGCTGCGAAAGGGGGCTTGCACACTGAACCCGAACAACCGTCACATCTCATACCGGTGCTTCTCATTGGACTTCCTAGTCAGTCTGCGCTTCTCATTCGCTGTTCCTTGTCTCTGCACCTCACTCGCTTCTTTTGTGTCGATATGGCAATGCTTGCGCGGTTGCCGCTTGACGCACCGGGTGCTGATATGTTGGGACCAGAGAGCTGGTGTCGGTTGGCGGATTTTGCAGGAGGGACTCGGTGGCGGTTGGAGCGGTGTCCAGTGGGTTTTGAGTGGCTTGGCTGGCTTAATTGACAAAGGTGGTATGGGGATATTGGCTGAGCTGTGCGTGAGCATGGAAGTGATGAGGGGGAGGAAGTGTGGGAGGAATTGTAGAGGGAGGATTTTGTCCTTCAAGTTGGTGAAGTCAAAGTAGATGAAACATTGTTTACTTGAGGCAGCATCTTATTGATATTCGACCAATCCAAAGACGCTTCAAATGAACTGCAACACGTCTTTCAAATACAAAAGGCTAACAAGTGTAACAGATCAACCTCCAGCAGTGACGTTCGCACTGCCAGGCGGTCCAACAAGCGCCAAAACCTCAATCCCACCCAGCCCATACAACGCCGCTGCATTCGTCGTGATCCAATCCGCCTCCTCCACCTCCGTCAACACCTCGCTCCCCCCAAACCTCACCGTAGACCACGGGTCCGCAGGACCCAGCTCATCCGCACTATTGTCGTTCAGGAACTCGTTCCACGCCCGCGCCGCAAGCGTAGTGTTCTTTCCCATCTTCGCAGCATATGCGGTGAGTCGAGAGTGACCCTGTCGCAGGTTGACCGTGCCAAAGTCCTTTCCATAGCGGGCTTTTTGCTCGGATTTGGGCGCGCCGTAGTAGTAGCAGTATTCGAGCCAGGCGTCGATGAAGGGCTTGGGAACTTCGGGGTAGTGCGTGAGAAGCTGGTCGAGCGTTTCGAGGGCGCCGAAGACGGCGCTGAGGTGCGATACGTTGACTGTACCGTTGTTGGACGGGTCGGTTGGCGGCGGCGACCATGCGCCTGTTTCGGAATTGTACAACGCTTCACCGGTCACGAAGCCATACTTCAGTTTGGGGAAGGTTCTGAAGGTCTCAAGCAGTTTGGAACGTGACTCCTCCCAGCGTGGGCCGCGACGTTCCCATTCGAGGAGGTAGGCGGCTGCAATGCCGGCCCAGTCGGTGCCGAAGTTGAGGTACAGCGCTGTCGGGTCGGGTTTGTAGATTACACTTGGGTCCCGTACTTTGCGTCGTGCGTCGACGAGGTAGAAGCCCTTCTCTGCTTGCAGTATTTCCGTGATGAGATCGCCTGTTCGCTCGTCGCCACCCGAGAGATAGTAAAATGTCTTGCGATATACCGGCGTCGAAATGCGGACTTGCTTTGCGCTGTCCCCCCAATGCTGGACTCCATGCCGCGTCCCTAGTCCCGTGAAGTTACCGAGATGGTACGAGTCGACGTCCCCGCCGTGTCGGACTTGCGCTTCAGCTAGTCGATACACATCTGCGCGTCCAGTACGTAGAAATTGCGTCCAGAAGAAGAGGTCAGGCGACAGTTCCGAATTATCCCAAGCGTAGCCGCCAACATCATACTTCCACTGGTGACGATCCGTATCGTAACCGTGCATGATGTCGCCATGGTCCCAGAAACCATACCATCTGCGCTGCTCAATTTGGGTTTGGTAGAAGTCGGTGAGGAAGGTGAGATGGGATTCTATGGTTTGGGCGGTAGGATTGGTATCTGTGGAGGTGGGAGTTTTCCAATAGGTGCCGATAGCGGATGTAGATTCGATATAGGCAGATGAGGGGACAAGTACGGGGGGCGTGTTGGTGTGGTTTGTCAGTGTGGAGAGTGTGTCGGCGGAGGGAGTACTGGAGAAGGCGTAGATGAAGAGTTCGTTAGTTCGGGCAATGCCGTAGGGTGTGTTGTACCCGTCTTCATAGTCTTCGTATGTTATCTCGAGCGCATCGAGCTGCTTTGCATACGTGTCCTGGCCCAAGCCGTCGTGGTAAGGTCGAAGATCCATAGGCTCAGCCGAAGGGCTGTACAGCCACAAGGTAATCGAACCCTCGTCCGTCGCCGCATCCGCAATATCCAAACTCGTGGGATACTTTTTCCAGAAATCTCGTAGCCCGACGGCGAGACCGCCGTTGCTTGCGCCACCTAGATATGCTAATCCACCCGCGCGTGTGCCACCAGGTATCTTGACCCAGCTCTGCCCAGCTTTGGTACGTTTCTGGATGTTGAAGCCGTCGGCGGATAGTTGCGTGAGGCGGTAGTCGTTCCAGGCGGGGATCCATTGAAGACGGCTCGTAACTTTCTTGTCCCAGGTGCTTTGGTCGGGAGTTTTGGTGCCGTTGTACTGAGCTGAGCGGGCGGCTTGACCAGGGTCGCGACGAAGACCTGTTAGACCTTGCACCGCTTCGTGCAGCATTCCTCCTTCGACGCCGGCGATTCTGACATGACGGTCGTACATTTCCTCGCCTTTGAGTGGGACATCGAAGCGGATGCCGAGCGCCGAGATGAAGTCAGTCTTGCTGTCGCCATCGAAAACAAAGGTATGTACAGTACGTATAGCGTCTGAGTTCGCGTAGAGGTAGAAGCGTACGGTGAAGGGAAGCCAGTCGTTGTGAGAGGCGGCTGAGTTTGCGTCGGTCGAGTGGATGCCTTGGACCGTCACAATGGCCCGAACCGAGCCCTCGCTTGAGACAGTCGTGTTGTGTATCTTGCTGGCGAACTTGAAGTAGTTAATGCCGGTCACATCACCATTCTCGGGTATTCCTGATTGCGACCTCAGAATCAACCGTCCATTCCTACCAACGGTTTTTCCATCCACTGTCTCAATCGACGACACCAAAATATCGCCCGACTTGGGAAATAGTGCAGTCATCTTCCCCGTGTTGACCGTAAACCCCTCCCCAGATTCAGTGACCCGTATCTGTGTCCCGTTCCCCACCCGTCGCCTCAGTCTTCCCGCCGTCGCATTCCCGACCCCAGAAGCCGTGATGGTGTACTTATCCGAAACACCGTCGAGTTCCGGAAGTGCATGTCCAGACCACTTGATCGAGCCATCAGGCCAGTATGCCGTGATCCAAGATTGCAGCTGCGTTTCGCCGCCGGAACCGGACGATGCGGTGAACGTGGTGCCGTTCGCGATGTGTTGCCCGCGCGCCCAAGGTATGCCAAAAGAGGTGCCGGTGCTGATGGTGGGAGTATCTTCGAGCCAATTGACTTGAACGGATGTGCTGCTGCGTTGGAGTTGGGCAATCGCGCCAGCGACGAAGCTGCCGATGGCCACGAAAGCAATGGCGACCGACTTCATCTCGAAAATTGGGCCGCAGGAAAAGCGCGTTCACTCGATATTCCCTTGATGTTCGCTACGCGCGTCATCTTATAGGTACCTGCATTTCGCCTTATGGCGGATAGATTGCCTCAGGTGCATGGTAAATTAACCCGGGATCGCGTTCTCGGACGCAACCTATCATCTTAGCGGCAGTCACGCAAAGACACGTGCGTGCGATCAAGGTTGGATGCGCAAAACCATGCAGTGAAAAGGAGATGATGCGTTGCGAGATGCGGGGGTGATATTGCGATGAGGCTGCGCGGGAGGAACAATTTCCCGTGGTTGCGGTCGGGACGATGATCGCCCGAGCGATGGGCCGAGGGACCGAGGGATGAGCATGAGAGAGTAGTGGATAGTTTGAGTAGGCTTTGATGCAAACGGGAAGCTGTTCCTGCTTTTGTGTTTACTTTTGGTTTGCGCGTTGGGTGATGGGAGTGGAATATGTACGCGTTCACACGTGTCTTCGTCAACGCCAACTGGAAGCTCATGTTCATTGTATGTCGCAATACTAGTCGAAATAAGTTTTTATGTATTCAATGTGAGTAGTATTAGATGCGCCAGAAAATTCAGTGCGGAATCAGTGCATAGACCGTTAGGACTCGGAACATTTGTGGCATGAACGTGCATAGCTGCCGAAAGGTCGTCAAACGATTGCGCGGCTCGTCTCGCTCCTACTCCGGCGACACCGGCATTAGTAGTAAAGCTGACCAAGAATGGGCAGAAACACTACTCTAGAATCAGGAGGCTTTCACCTGCCACTGGATTGAACACTTGATCCTAGTCGGAGCGATATTGCTTACGCCGGCACACAGGACAAACATCATATTCTTTGATCCAGACTAAGAAGCATGTCTTGTGAAAAACATGTTCGCAGTCTACAATTTGTACTTTTGCATCTTCCTTCGTAAGGCAAGCTGACTCAAGTAAAGTGTTCGACTTCTTTATGCCTGAGTGACGGTGTCCCCACCATGTCTTCTTCGCTAACTCACCCTCCGAGTCGGGGGTATTTTCTTTGCAGATCGAGCATGCTAAGTCTTGTGGTACTGATCCGCGGAACGAAGTAATGCCGAAGTCGAGGAACTCTTGGTAGAGGGGTGTGTAACCCACAGTGTCACGAATCGGTGGAGCACACATTCTAGCTATGCGAACTGAATCCAAGACAAAAGCTTTACGGTCACTTTGGGAAGAGGTTGCGATGATGTAGTGTCGCTCAATCTTGTGACGTTGGTCTACAATGGTCGGGTTGGGGTATTGCCATTCGTTGTAGAAGAACAATGCTGGGTGACTTTGTACCAGGATTACTGTGTAACACTAGGTCAGAAGATTGGAAAATGCTGTCTAGGTGGAATCACTGCGTCGTGTTTGCGACCTAGTTCAGGCTGTCTTGCACTATCTGAATATGATGTAGCATGGTGGCTATGTTTACCGGGATAGGCTATACTGTTCGGTTAACAGTGACTTGCGATCTTGTGCTCATCTTCCCTTGTAGATCGGATACCTAAGGTAATGTGTTTGTGATGCATCAATAATGGTCTCACGCACCTCTCCAATCGTCTATGGCCACTTGTGCATCTATCAAAAGAGCTCATCAGGTTAAAGAGCTGATTCATAAACTCCCGACGAGTCTCGGCCCGGTTCGAATTCTCCAATGCGCCTGCATAGAATGTCCCCACTTGGCTCGTAAGTCTCTCAATCCGGTCACCAACATCTGCGATGCCTAAATGGACCGATGATGGATAGGAAAAGTAAATAGTACTTGTAGAGTCAGCGTAAAGCTAACGGAGAGTGCTGTTTTGTAGGATCCTTCAATAGCGTTCGGTCGCTAGTGCGCCCGATTGCGACACAAGGAAACTTTGTTGCGGGATTGGAGCCAGGTCAGAACACAGCCGCGGTGGAACTCATGGCCACATGTCAGGCTGCGAAGGCTTCACTGTTACATTTATTCGAGCCAGACTTGGAGTCCACAGCTTTGTAAGGCCTCAAATATATAGGACAACTGCCACTCGAGCATGAGCCTTCAGCGATGATGTTATTGCTTCGACGGGGGTACTATTTAGGATTTCTCGTTCGACAGGAATGTGACTTTCATTCGATGCTCATGTAAATATGAACGCCGTTCAAGCCGGAATCAGGTGTCTAAGCACACTGGAGATTGGCAGTGGTGAGTCGTTAATTTGGACCAATAGCTGTAAAATGTAGTATTCGTTGTTACAGATAAACGAAAGTATGCACTGCATGTAGGCGGATATCTCCAACGATTATCGAAGAATACATTTTGGTCACACAGAACACGAAGCACTGTAATCATGAGGCTTGGAACTTATGTGGAAATCTTATTGGACATGGAACGAATGCTGGATTTCTAAAGATCCCTACGATTTTACTTGACGTATATTCTGAGACGTTAGACAGCAACAGTGGCCGCAAGCAACGACGACTCCAGGGCTGCTTGGAATGCTTAGACACAAGTCAAATCACCGGTGTTTTCATCAAAGGTGCAGCGGTCGTCGTAGCGGTATGCAAGCTTTGGTCTGGTTAGCATCTTAGTAACTCATTACATGTTCACCTCAGAACTCACGTTAATAAACCCGCCTTCGGTGTCAGTCAGAAACTGATTAGGAGCGTCCATAAACATGCAGTCATAGCTGTAACGTAGTATTAGTTTACATACTCCGCTCTGAGATCGGTACAACTTACTCTGTGTTCAGCAATCCCAATTCCAATTTGGCTGAAGCAAGCTCTGCGATACCAGCCGGATTCTCGACACGGTATGCTTTGTTATAGCAGATGGCGGCATGGTATTTGGCGAAATCTGGGTTTCGGTTCCACATCTCGAGAGTAGTTGTTTGTGTGAAGGCCTCGCGGACCTAGAATAGTTCAGCTTTTATGTTGTTACAGCCATCGCGTGTCACTGACCTCGTTCCATTCTCCCAAATTCTTGAGCGTATCTGTTGCAAGCTCAATTGCAATCTTGGCGATTATGGATACGACTTTGATAGTCACCACTGCGACAATTGCCTGCTTCTTCTGGAGGCCTTGATCTTGCAATGCTCCCGGAGCTTTCTCCTCGTTTAGCTTCCCGTCTCCAGCCTTCGTACCAGAGAATGAAGACGATGTTGAAGGCGGTATAGCCTGCTTCTTCTGGAGACCTTGGTCTTGCTGTGCTCCTGGAGCCTTCTCCTCGTTCAGCTTCCCATCTCCAGCCTTCGTACCAGAGAAGGAAGATGAGGTCGATGGCGGAATAGTGGCTGCCACAGCCACATCTTGAGGCATTGGGGATGCGCTGCAGATTGATGAGGTCGCGATGAAAGAAACGACCAAAGTGTGGAATCGCATCTTGATGGGTGTCTTAAACGGTTGCCGGGAACTGAGTGAGAAGGTAACGTTTATTGATCGGATGTTGAAAGGAGTTGATTGAAGATCAAATGTAGGAGCTCGTTGCAATGAGGTTGAAGTGGCTTTTCTCACAGATAAACTGATCAGCTCTTATACTCCTCGCTTTCTAGACGTCACTTCCATCCCCTCTCAAGCAAGACTTCTGATGCCTTACAATAAGGCCGAGTTAGAGAAGACGCGCACGCCAAGCGTCTCAGCCTCAGCCGACGTAACCTATCAAAAGAAAGATACAGAACTTAGCTCTAGGCGAACAATCCAAGCTAGGCGAATTTCCATTAGTCCCACATGGGTATGTTTCCGGTGTTTCTTCACGTTTCCCGAAGTAACCTATTAGAAGAAAACTATCACACACAAAGCCGAAGTGACAGCTAACTGCCATTGCACCGAAGACGCCGAAATATCACTATGCTGCCTCGATCTGGAATTAATCTATATGCCTTGACATGTTTTCTGAATGGGGTAAAGGGCTGTTTCATTCAACGGCTTTGGCATAGATCTTGGCAAAAAATCGGCCCTACCTTTTTTTGGGAACACCGGTACAGCTTTCGGATCGGACCTTTTAATGTCCCAATAATAAGTAGTAGCAGCCTAAGAAGGCGTTTCAATCCTCACAGCCTCTAAAGCCCCGGGTACTTTTCCGATTACGAATTCATGCACTGACAGAAAAAAGGCGAGTCGTAGCGCATACAGTGCATTGGGTTGGACACACTAATTCTTTTGTGTATGTAACAGTGGGTCAGCTCGTACGTGGAGGAACTTTACTTTATCGACTATGTATTATGTTGGGCGAAATATATATGCCGAATGCTGATGGTCTGGTTCCATCAGTGACTATGCCCAAGCTCCTTGGACATCATCTCATTTCCATGATATACTATTACAGTATACAGTAGAGCACAAAGATCACCACAGTTTGCCCCTCCAAACATGATGTCATTACTCCCAGTGTATGAATAGAATAATCGTGACTCGTGTTGCCCTCAAGTGGAGACTCGAGAAAGAGATCTGTACAGGCAGCTCTCCGTCATGCTACCTATACAGTCACGTCAGTTTCAACGCCCGGATGTGAAGACTACAAGACCATGCTAAGCGCGGTGGACCGCCTGTCATCCCAATTCAAGGTAGTCTTGATTCTACACTTGCGATTTGTATCGAGACTTTCCAGAACTGACCGAGAATGGCGCACTGTATAGGACGCATGCGCAGGCATCCCGTAGAAAGAAAAGAGCGATTGGCTAGTAGAAGCAACATTGTATATGTCGTTCGCAGATCTCGGGAGTGCAGGAGGTTTGTCGGTTAGTCAGTCAGTTCCTACGTGGTATCGCTTACACACTAGACTAGTACGTGAGTAGTCGTACAGTGGAACACTGTGTTCTCCACGGGAATTCAACTTCTTCTCCTTAATCCGGTGCGAACAACACTTGCGTCCAGTTTCGTGCTCGTATATGCACCACCAGTGGTCTATTAACAAAGGAAGTTGTGATGATACTGTTGATTGACGGGAACGCGGCAATGGCACGCGTCAAAATCGCCCGCAGATGATCGCCATTCCGCACTTTCCAGATCTTCCTATGTATCATCTATGTCGCGGTACAGCTGCAAGTCCAGTAGCGCAGTTGAGTGGTCATCATGAGCGAACGCGGCTCGAACAATAGGTATCGCGCGAGATTATCATGTTGGCACCGGCTTGGGCAGGCATCTTCCTCGCTTAGCTCGCCTCCTCTTCATGCCGCGATCGTCACGATTACCCTCATTGTGGACCAAGAATTGGGAAAAGAAGACCTTCGTTGTTAGTTTAGTAGTTAGTTTATCCTCTATGAACGAAACACTGGAGTACTTTTATCTAGTCTCGAAGACCACGAGATGACGCAGTGATTTTGATTTTCCATGTCGTCATGCATGCAGTTCTTAGGCCAACCACGTCGCTTGTCACCTGCCGGGTTGACGATAGCGGGGCGTTCTTTCACCGCATTAGCCGTAAATCGACTAGTGTGCCATATCTTGGCTATGAGCATGCCGCCTGTCTCGCCATAGATCTAACTGTCCGACGCGGAGTGCGCGATCTACCCCACATATATTGCCCTAGTCCCTCCTACCGGGATCACATACAATCAACCTTTTCCCTCGAAATCTTCGCCCATCGAACGCGAAGTCACTTGACATTCTTTCAAGATGGCTTTCAACCCTGGCGACGACCACCTCGAGGCGAACGAGAAGCCACCAATGGAGAAGACCAGGACTCATTCCGGCGTACAGATTCCCATCTACAATGACGTCGAATTGGTTTCCGAGACGGACCTCTCCTTCGGCGCGATCCTAAAGGGCACCGCCGCGAACCCTCTTAATACGTTTGAGAAGAAAGCTGCCCTCATCAACGCAGAGCTGGATAAGTTTGGCCTCGGCAAATACCAGATATGCATCTGGTTTCTCTGCGGTTTCGGCTACTTCCTTGATCTCGCGTGGTCGCAAGGCGTGGGCTTGATCGCCTCTGCCATCTATCAGGAAATGAACGTTGCGCCGGGGGATACGGGCGCTCTCTTCGCATGCGCCAACGCTGGTCTGGCGATTGGTGCATTGGGGTTTGGATTGGCCGTTGATGTGATTGGACGGAAGTGGGCTTTCAACCTTACGTGCCTGATCACATCGATCTTTGGATTGCTTTTGGTATGTTACTCCATTTTCGGCTCCTCTGTTATACTGACTGACGGATCCTAGGCTGCTCCTAAGTTCAACTATGGTGCCATATGCGGCATCTACTTTCTGGCATCGCTCGGCCTTGGAGGCAATATCCCAATCGACGCAACGATCGCCCTTGAATTCCTCCCTCAAAGCCGCCGCTTCCTTGTCTCACTTCTATCAATGTGGCAACCGATCGGTGTTGTCGCAGCGTCTGGAATCGCGTACGGCACCGCTGCAAAATGGCGCTGCGACGTCGAATTACCTTCTTGCAAAGCCGTCGGTCCAGGCGAAGCATGCTGCACCGTTGCCAGTAACATGGGATGGCGTTACGAAGTCATCGTGCTCGGTTGCATGACTTTGGTCATCTTCTTCCTCCGATTCTTCGTTTTCACGTTCTACGAATCGCCTAAGTTTCTGCTTAGCAGGGGCAAGGAAGCGGAAGCCATCGAGGTCCTGCACAAGATTGCGAAGTTTAACAAAGCCCCACCGCCCACGTTGACCCTGGAGATGTTTGCAGCGCTCGATGAGATGGACCCGAATAAACCCGAGGTTGTTTCTGCGACAGGCCCTATGTCTCGTAAAGATACCGCAAGGAAGGTTGGGAAGGGCTTCGTTAAGGAATTTGCTCGCCTAAAGGGAATTTTCACCAATAGGTTGCAATTGTTCATCTTCGTCTTGTTGGCGATCGCGTACATGGTAGGAGTTGTTTCTATATATTACAAGCAAAATTGCTGACATTCGGAAGGGCGATTACTGGTCTTTCAATCTCGCGGGAGCCTTCTTACCACTCATCTTACTCAAGAATAATGTCGATAGCGGCCAAGGCACCGTAACCGATACCTACCAGCAATATGTCATCATCTACGCACCTGGAATCCTCGGCGCTGTTTTGGCATTGGTATCCGTTCAAATGCCACTCGTTGGTCGCAAATGGTCACTCGTTTTCTCCGCCCTTTGCCAGGGATTATCCATGGCAATGTACACACAAGTTAAGAACACTGCCGGCTACGTCGGGCTGAATGCCTTGGAATACATTATGCAGACTGTTAGTATCATCTCATTTTACTTGGTTTGCTGGCTAACTTGTTTCAAAGTACTTCAATGCTGTATTGTATGCATCTGCGCCCGAACTCTTCGACACGAGCTACCGCGGTAGCGTCAGCGGTATGCTGTCTTGCATGGGCCGACTGGCCGGTATCGTCGCTCCATTTGCTGGAGAGCATTACATTGCGGGCAACAGTTCTGGTGTGCTTTGGCTTGGTGCGGGTGGTATTTGGCTCGCCGCCCTCATGATGGTCTTCTTGCCCGTTGAGATGAGGGATCGCCAAATGTTTTAGTCCAGCAAAAGCGACTGAACATTAGATTAATCAAAAGCATCACTCTAGCGCGCATAAATGTTTGGTCCAATATGCATTCCGTTCAGCTATACCACCAGACGGTCCTAATTAATGTAGTTTATTCCGAACGTATTCCACAGACCCCACGTCACTATATGTCATCTTAGCCACGTATCTGGGAATGGATCCCCACAGTCCTTCTCAGCTGGCACCCTCACATCACATTAAAGTGTGGACTAATTAACGATGCATGCGCTCCCATATGCTTTGTGTCTGATAGCTGCACGTTGCTCCATTTATGCGCTCCAGCACCCACTGATCAAAGTATTTCGGGTTCGCAACTTCAATGTCCTACGAAAGCCTCTACCCCTGCGGATGTTATCCCATTCGGGGGTGGGGTTTGCCTTAAATTCGTCAAGGGTTTCGAAGCAAATCACCTCGAAGCCTGTCAATGGACTATGGACAATATCACAACTCGACTCCTCGAATTACTATTTTCATAATTAATTGTCATTTCTCAACAGGAGTGTACAAAGTATCAGTCTACCATTCCCTCAAACGCCTAAAAATCAAATAACCAACAACCTACTATTTTTTGTCACGGCAGTATCACGCGACCACGAACCGAAGTATGTACTGACCTACATGTGTGACAGCGCGTATTCTTTACCATAGAATGAGTACCATCCCGCTTCAAGTGAAACAAAACATTGCCAAAGCAAAATTTGCATACATGGTTTCGAACCGAGTCCTTTCACTCTCCTTTACCTTCTCAGCCATCGACACAACGTCGTTGACTTGATAGCGGGTTCAAGATGGTACGATAACAGCCGCAGAAAGTATCTATCGAATGGATCGTAACATCCTCGTCCGCCATACGGATACGGAGACCAGTGTATCTCTCTATGACCAACTTGCCGTCTCGATCCTACGGCGTGAACTGAACGTAGGGGGCATTGAGCCATGATTCCGGCTTGCGGAAGTCCTGTATGTGGATGTCTCCATCAAACACTGCTGAAGTCTGCGACATCGTATACCAGGAATTAGCAAGCGGCATAACACCTAGCGCGAATCGCTCACGTGCTGATGTGACTGGCGGTGGAGTCGTGAACAATCTTCCATCAAAACTGGCGACGCGCTTGAGACGTCCCTCACTAGATTGAGGATGTCTACTAGTATGAACACGGCATCGGGAACGGCACCATTAGTGCCTTGGTTGACCAATCGGTCGTCCCGGAATCGAGGACCGTTGAGATGTCAGTGATCGGCAATGATGGACGATATTGGATAGCGGGGTGTTTAGCCTATAAAGGCAAGCTACTAGCTGTTGTCAGACTTGTTCTTGTTAGTCCCTCCAATCACAGCGAACATATTTCCTACGGATTCGTATATCCATCCATCCTTGCCGATCACTGCCAGATGGTCCTATGTATTTTATCGCTAATTTCGTAGCGGATGGCGTCGGTAAGCACTCCGAGGGTGGAGCGGATGTCCTAGGCTGTTGCTGTTGAGCGCGGAGAAAGCCGTCCGATACGATGGCGATGCAAGACACGTGCTGCACGAACTCGAAATTCTCATCTTTGACCTACCACTGGTAGTATAAAGCAGTCAAGTCAGGAACCAGCGGGAGCAGAATCTGACCACGCCAATCTGGCTGATTTTCAGTTTCAGACTCAGCAAGATGTTTTACTTCATCCACAAGTAAATACGAGATGCCAATGCATAAACGGCCCGTTGTAGCGTCGTTTTGGCAAATACCAAATTAGCCGACTACGTGTTGCACTGCGGTGAAGATTTCGTGAAGGCTCCATCCGGGGTCGGCCATGTCAGAATTCTGGGAGTGGATTATGCATTGCTGAGGGTGCGCTTAGGAGATTATCAAATGAGACGCGTTGAGGTGTTCATGTTTGACACGGCTGATAAGTTTGGAGGGTTGTTCCGGTACTTACCTCTTGTGTCTCAGATGGATAGGTTCTATGCTAGTGCGATGTGAATGAGGAGGGTTTGAATGGAAAGTGAAGCTCTTGAAGAGATTTAATTTCAGATATAATTGTACAGACATGACTTTTCTTAATCCAAAAAGCATGTATCGTAATGTTACATTAGAGGTCATAAACGTGTCGTTAACGATGAATCCGGGTACCTTCCGTCGCCTGTGAAGGGGACCGCCATACCATCTTGAGATTACCACCTTCCTGTATCTAGCATCTTTTTCGCGGCGAAAGCGCTCTCGACGCTGTCCAGCAGCTTCTCCAACGCCGTTCGATCTTCCGTTGATAGGTCTCCCCAAACGAGGAATGCGTCGATTACAATGAATGACGCTTCGAACTCCGCGTCTCTGCACGCAGTTCGCATCGCCGCATCGCTAGTACTGCGTCGATGCGCGTAAAGAGTGGTAGCGGTCAAGCGACCCCAAGACTCATCAGGGCCGCGGCGCCGACCCCTTGCCTCCCAGGCGTTGCAGACGAATTCGACAATGGAGCTTTGGTGGGCATGTAGGTAATTCGTGGCAGCTACCTCACGCGAGAGGCGGGCCGTTCTGATGTGTTCGTCGTCAGATGCATCTTCCTCGTCATCATCCTCGGAGTCGTAGCCTTGCTCTTCAGCCGTGGCGGCGGCTTGGTCGGCATCGTCGCGTAACGACTTGGTAAAGAAGTTTTGGCGACACAGTGGGCACGCTGTGCGCTTACCCCGGCCAATCGTCATCCAAAGCGTTAAGCATTCCTTGTGAAAGTCGTGGTTGCAGGGAGTAGTGATTGCGCTGATCGGATTGTCAGTCCATGACTGCTGGCATATAGAGCACTCTTCCGCCTCGTTGAGGGGTGTGAATGGCTTCATGCCATGCGCAAGGAATGTTTCAGCGCTGTGGAAGTGGGTGACGGAAGTCGTTGTCATGTTGGAGAGTGAGATAAAAGAGAGACAATGTAGGTGGTGGCTTGCCTTCGGTACCAATACATCGGGCTTAAGAGGTCGACCGTTATCATGGGTAGCGTTCTATATAGGTATCGATGGCTCTCTGCTGCATAATCTCAAGACGCTAGAACAACAAGGGAACATCTCGCCGACGTCGAAATTGGTGCCGCCGAGGTGTCCTTGATTGTCTCCCGTTGGAATATTAACTACCGGGTCTTCCAAATGTTTTTTCTTTGAGGAAATTCGCGCTAGCTCGGCTAGGTAACCTATGGTACGCACGCCAATGGTTAGTCCTTACCAATAACATGGGGATGCCGTCCCGCTACGATGCTTGTTCAATGGGCTGCAGCAGTTTGAATGTGTGATTCTGAGGGTCCAAAATGCAGCTGTAGGCTGTATGATGATCCCACTGCACGATGCCCGCGTGAGTGGGTGATAGTCGAGTCCCCGGATCCAGGCCTGGATGAAGCCGCACACGATATCATTAGTAGTCACAGGCTAGATGTAGGCTGGTTTCAGATACGCTGGAAGTTTTGAACGTTCGAATACCTCAGTGGCTTTGTGGCATGTCGTTTTGCCAAGCAATTCGAGGCTTAAGAGAAGTTGGGGTTGAAGGGTCGGCTGGACCTCGGGGAGATTTTCGTCCGGCGGTCCCAACTCCGATGCGTCGCCGGCGGGACCTGCTAATACACTTTACTTTTTCGATCGTCGCTCTACTTACCGCCTGCAATCTCCGCGAACAAAGACGCATAAGTCACAGGAGCTTCTGCAGTTATGTATGACGGGAGACTGAACAATGAACCTGAAGGAGAGGTCGCCGAAGACATCCTTCACAGTAGCACGCCGAACCACAATGGCGAGACCGGAGATTACAAACCGGGAAATCCTTTGTCTTTGTATAAGTGGCTCCTTCCCACCACCGTGCACGACGCGGTATCGGCATCATAGGGCTGACTCGAGCGACATCACCGGACACTTCTAGCTTAGCTTCCGATGGTATCTCTTTGTTCGTTTTTGGTACCTGAGTTCCCAAGCGTAGTGCGAGTCATTCATTATGTGAAACACCATCCACTAACCTGACCCACGGAAATGCAGCAGACTCTAGGCCCTCCAGGAGTCCGGATAGATCGTTTCCGATGTACAAGGGGTACTCATGTGCGGACTGGACAGTGGGGCATCCGACATGGATTATAGAACTATGTCCAATAATCTGGAATTCATTGTATTTTACATACAAATCATGACTCAGCTCAATGCACAGACTTCGTAACGGGTGTGCTAGCCTTCAGCATGGTGGATGGTGTTGAGCATCTCTGAGTAAGCTGCTGTTCTGAAATTTATATGTAGTATAGCTAGGTTTCGCGAAGATTCGATCATGAGCTGGTTGGCCCCTCTATGTTCAGTCCGCTCATGAGTTTCCCTTGTATGGTGAAGTGGTTGCGACAAAGGGTACATCCGTTAAACGACGAGAAGGCACGTGGAGGCGCTAGCACTAACACGGAAATGGTGCTGGTGAAGGCAAATTGATGTCGGGTGCAGCATCGTCAATTCCTTAACAGGCGGTGAGATGGTTGATGACCCTGGTAATACAGTGCACGTAGCTCTAGGTGAAGCCGAGAATATCATCGCTACGGTGTATGGCGCAACGGAACATAACAGCGTAGAAGGAGTGCTATTCTACAGGTGCTAAATAGGAGGCGAGAGTCATTTAGACATGGTGGATTGAGACTAGAGTTAGAGTAAACAATCGCGGATCTTGCAGAGCTTGTTAGGAAGTGTCTTGGTGTGTAGAATGTTGGGGCAGAACCCGTCTGTTTTTGGGGTTGTGACGAATTTTGTACGTTTCCAAGTTTTTCTTCGGATTCCGCTAGCTCAGTTCCCAAGCTTCATACACGTCAAACACATTCACTACTTAGCCGAAGTCAAATCAAGCCTCTCCGATAGAGTTATCACTTGCCCTTCCCATCACATCCGATACAGCTCCTCAGTCTTCACTTCCCCACCCTCAATCCGCTTCTATTCCCCTTCGCGCTCGTTACAGTGGCCACCCCCCTCATGTATCTTCTCCAAAATCTTTCCCTGCAGCACATTCATCCCTTCCAGAAATCCCCTCCACCCCTCGGTCCCAATAATCCGGCCCTGCCTCTCCCCAAGATACCTCCTCATCTTCCCCGCAACAAGCATCCCATACAAAAAGTACCCCTCCTCCGTACTCCAGCTCAACCACTTACTCCTAACCCTCCGCCACTTATCGAGATCCTCCAGTACCTCGTAATAGCACTGCGTGAGATCCGGACTCTTGTCTGTAAACGGGGAGACGAGCGTGAGGGCGTGGAAGAAGTGGCGATGAATTACAGCTTCGATGTGCATGCATTCGGCGAAGTACTCGGAGAGGTGGGAGTGGATAAGGAGGGTTGTGTCGCTGTCGCGGTACCATTTCAGCTTGGGGTATTGCTTGTCTAGACGTTGGGTTACAAATTAACGAAGCTCATGCAGGGGGATGTGTGTGTGTTATGTCTTGAATGAGTGCCGCGCTATGGCACAGGCACAACGCAGATGAGATCCGCAGTTACGTACCTTGCAGTTCGAGACTTGTGCGGGCCGTGAGAATTGTGGCGATTATGCCCTCGGGTTGGAATAGCTCGGTGTTGCATGTAGGGCAGTGGTCATGGATCAGTGTGTCCCGTGTAGCATGCCAAATAAAGCAGCGGTAGTGGACCCAGCAGCCGCATGGTGAGAGAGGAAGGAATGTCGTTTTGATGGGGGCCTTGTCGTGGACGTAATGGCATATAGGGCAAGTAGCGTTCTTGTCAGGTGGATTGTCGTGCAGCGTCTTGTCGCAGAGGAGATGGTTATCAACGTAGCGAATGAGAGAGGGGAGCGGAGGAGATGCGGAGGAGACGATGGGATCGTCAGTTGGATTCTGTACCTTTACCGTCGGTGGAGCTTGCCACGTAGGGCCCGGTTCGTGGCTATCGAAGCTGATCGAGGTGGAGAGGGTACAGCCTGCGTCAGGAAGATCATGGGGCGGTGTCGCAGGCGGCGTAGCGACGTGACGCTGTCGCTGCAGTGCATATGTAGTCCATCCTCTTCCAGTTGTCTGTCTTTCAGGGTGTTCCTCATCTGCGCCTTTGGACCGCGCACTGTGCGCAGCTGCAGGCGGTGGTAGCGGTATCGGCGAGCTTGGCATGTCGTCGAGATATGGTAGCGTGATGGCGGCAAGTGACTTCAGGGAAGGTGCCAAGTCCGCTCCGGGCGAGCGTGGCGGGTTCATTATATAGGCTTGCAGTGCGACATAGAGGGTGCAATGTGGTTGTGTCGAGAGCGGGGGATGTAGGCGCGGCGGGACTGGAGGGTAAACAGCGCCACGCGGTGAAAGACGAGACTCGAGCGAGGGTGAAGGCCAAATGTTGCAAAGCTGTGATGAGAAAGCCTTTCACTAACGAAATAAACAAGAATGGAGAAATTGCGAACGGAGGAGCACTTGAGCCCAGACATGACACAGCTTACAGCTTTCAGCCTCCCCCCCATTGAGATTCCTGTCCCTCGAGGTGACCGGATTGACTATCGTTACGGGACCACACAATGTGGAGAGTGCCGATGATAGTCCTTGTAATCGAGAAAGGGATAAAGTCCTGCAAGGATGAACGTACGCGGCCGTGAATTATACCTCACTCCGTCCGCACCTTCACTGAAATTCCATAATACAAAACGCCTCGCTATGCCACGTGGTTTCCGTCCATTACTCCGTAACGCCATCCTTGAAGTAATTCTCTACCAGCTGTGCTCCCCCAGTTACCACCAACCCCACCCGCAGGAGATTATTAGTAATCCTCACGCCAGCCCATGTTCTCACCAGTCTTCTTGAAGAGAACTTTCTGACAGATCGGGCAGCCGTCTGGCACGTTCTTAATGTCCGTCCAAGTGATATACTCCGGGAGCTCGTAGAAGTCCAATGTAGTGTCAGAGGTGGCGCATTTCGTACATCTTGTTCGCGTAAGAAAGAAAACCCTGCGTTCGTCGTTCGATGCGTTGTCGGTATCCTCGTCGTCCGAAATGTCCGGGTTTGCAGCGAGTACGTAAGGCATAGGTACCTTATACCCCTTGGCACCTAGATCCACCTCATGGACGACGGCCGAGACACTAATGACATTGGTGAGGGTCATCTTGGGTAAAGCAGTCGGCGGGGGCGTGGGAACGGGGGAGGCGACTGGGCTAACACTGCTGGAGGCCAATCTCAGCTTCTTAACCGGGGGAGGCTGCCCAGCAGCGAGTGCTTGCTCGTACATGAACTGCTCGTACTCCTCGTATATCGTCTTGAGAGTTTCGACCAAACGCTGTGCATTATGCTTGGCTAGCGCGTTGCGTTCCTCTGCTGATGTGGTTAGCGTACGCAGTAGATAGCATCCGCAAGGCCTTTAGAGCCCTCAAAACATAAGAAACCCGACAACGTACCTTGCATCTTAGCAGTTCGAATTGCTGCTGCCTCTTGATGCTTCTTGTGTAAAGCCTTACCTGCCTTAGCAGCCTCTACTGCTTCCACGGCCTTCTTCTGGGCTTTCTTTAGCGCCACAAGCTTGTCCAGGTTGGTTGTTTCTGGAATATTGTCCTTCCAGGCTCCAGGGATGGTTTGCAGGGGAGTCGAGATGTTCTCCGCCTTGTTGTCCTCCGCCGCGATCATTTTCATGAAGGCCTCACTAGGCTTCACATAGTCCACGGGATTTGCACCAAATGGAGTCTCCGGTGTAAGCATAGCATTCTGTATAGTGGGCGGTAGATGTGCAAGTAGCGTCGGATGGTCCAGAAACGTAAGCACGGATTTCAATTTCTCTTCCTCTGCTTTGAGCTTGAACGCAAAATCTTCATCGGCTGCTGAAGTTGTCGTTGTCGAATCTGCTTTCGCCGGTGCGGATTTGGCTTTCTGCGGCGAGAATATAGACTTGACCTTTTGGATTTTGCCTTTGATCTTCTTTTCCTTAGCCTGGTTCTTTCCGAAAGCGACTCCAGATGGCTTCGCGGTGGCCTTTCCGTCTGTCGGGGAAGCAGCTGGGGATGGTTTGGTCTGAACGTCTGGAGAGACATTTGGCGCATGCGCAGTGTAGGCAGCTGTCTGAGATTCGACGCCCGGAGGCGTGACTGAAGCTGCAGATGCAGAGCCATCGCCCTTAGGAGTGTTCTTCTCGGTTTCGAACTCTGGAGATGCATTGCTACTTGTCTCGGATGAGGCCTGCGCAGCTACGTCGTAAAGATGCTGGCCATCCCAGTCCGGTGCTACGGGTAAGTTGCCGAATAAGCTCTGGGTGGGATCACCCGGAAAGCCTGTTGGCCAGTTGATTCCAGCAGTGGGAGCTTTCTGATGCGCTTCCAGCGTTGCGCAGGCTGTTTTCGATCCAATGTCAAAGATGATGGCGTTTTCCAAGATATGAATGCTGTCCACCCTGTTCCGGGGCATTAGCACTTGCACGAACACGGACAACCATTCCGATCCAATCGTTTTCGCCGCAACATCAGTAGAACGGGTAGCATGCTGTCGAGGACCGTTCTGCATCTCAGAGACAAGCTTCTCAAAGTCCTTCTTGCGATTTCCGCCTAACAAAAGAGCGCCCTTGTCCACACCGCAGTGATTGACCCACACGCTAAGCCGCCTCCCGAGATCCTCACCCCTCGAGCCGTATTCAAAAGAGAGAGAAACGAGGTCGATCTTGACGGGCTCTGGGAGGCCAAAGAGGTCCTTCAAGCATTTCTCGCCAAACACGTGATTGCAAAGGAGTCTGACGGGCGCTTCGGCATTGTCGAGGCCAGGATCCGATTCTCCGTAGTCCTTCCAGCAATGGGGGCAACGACGATGCTCCACCGACTCGAGCGGTACTGTCTCCAGGCTGTCGAGAAATCCCGCCTGGGTCTCGAAGGTGTTCTCGTCTGCCTTCGGTGGCCTATACCGCTTCGGCCCATGCTGGAGCGGCATATCTGGTGGCGGTGACGGGCTCAAGGACTGCGATGATTCAGACATTAGTATAGCTCCGGAAGCAGGTGTGTAAAAGGTCCGAATTTGTTGAGCTGCGCAAGAGCCGGGGAGCGCACTACTCCCCAGCTGAAACGGGTTCAGTGATGAAGATAACGATGGTGCTGGCGGAGCACAGGCTGCGGCGCTCGGTTGAGCGACAGTTGTGTGGGCAGTGCGTGTGGAGTGCGGAAGGTGAGAGGTGCGAGGCTCTGCGTTGTTTGACGTTTCCAAGGTTACACAGAGCAGCTGCCTGCCGGCGCCAGCAAACGCGCCAAGCCGCGCTTACCTGTTTCGCTCTAGTCATTCACCTCCTCGATTGGTCCAGAACGCGAGCCACATTCACCGGTGAAAGGAGGCCTCCAGTACCAGCAGTACCATAGCACGCCTGTACTTGAGGCAAAAGTCTTTGGGGGCAGCCTCATAGTCTGGTGAGCTGCTCCTCCATCATCATCACTCAATACATCCTAACGGGGCTTTTCGTCGACAAGCCGACAATGACAATGAGAATCGTGAGTCGTCAGGTGAGTACGGCAGTAAAAAGTGAAACCGGTGGATCTGGGACGGATGATTTGACTGCGATGTAGCAGGGTTTAGCTGCACGGAGGAGGGAGCGGCGGAGGCGGAGGGAGGTGATGCGGGATATTATGAGGGGCATAGCAATTAGGGCAGTGTAGCAGCTGGTAGACAGCATTGCTCTTGTGACTTGTTGAAGTTATGCGCTTCAATGTCGATTAGGCTTGTTTGGCTCTTTCAAGTGCACCTCCAACTACTCCCAACTACTCGTCTGTGACTGCGATTCAGAATTTACCCCTCTGAAGATAACGATGAAGATCGCTCTGAATCATTCCCGTGCTGAGTAATTGGGGAAAAGGGATGTGGATATGTTGATATGGAGCGAGACGGATGGGAATCGGAGTGAGGCAGGAGACTGCGGAGAATCGTGATACCGAAAACGAGATATTAATACATAGGGGGTTATCCATGGAGCGAGGATGGCGATATGAGGCAGTCCCATCATGGAGATGAGAGTGGCTGGTTGAGTAATGCCGACGGAAGTAGCGAGTCGCACGATTCTGTGAGGTATCCCGACGTGGTCGTGAAGTCGCGCGAAGATGGGACAGAGCGGAGAAGAACGCGAGCGAGAGTGAAGTGATTCTAGTGCGCCTAAAAGGCGCCTTTGTAGATTTTAGCCAGTGTGTTCGTTCGAGCGACCGTAGTCTTCGGTGTCGTTTTCCGAATGCTAACGCGATGTGTTGAATAGGTCCTGCATTCTGGCGAGCCGAATTACAAAGCGAAAGTAATTCCGTAATGTCATCGAGCAATACGGCCGACACTTGACTTGTATGTACAAAAGTGCGTTGCAAAAATAAGAGAGCGCGGAGACTACTGCGGCGATTACGCGATGATACCACTGTAGACATGCTATGCAGAGTACGGATTGTAAACTTAACCTTTGAGCAGGTTTCAGGGTTATGGGGGCGGACCGAAGTAACGTCCTATGGTTTGCATTCCAGCGCACCGCCACACGGAGAACCTATAATTTGCACATACCTGCGCCGCCCGAGAACGAATTTTTAAATCGAAATTAACATTCTTCTTATCCAAGCTCCACGGAGTCCATTCACCGTTCCCTCAACTTCCAATCCCGAAACATGTCCAAGAACTCAAACAAATTCCCCCTCTGGCGGCCCAACGCTCCAGGCCCAGCGCCACACGACTCTTTCCCGCTTCTGTCCTGCCCACCCGAACTCCGCATCCAAATATGTGAGACCCCGCTTCAAACCCTCAAGATCAAATACGGCCCCAATCACGCCAGCCAACTCTTATAACGTACGCGGTTGTGATATAACGGCGGTACGCTCGCATGGTCGAGAATCATTGGGTGCGTCTAATTGTTCGAACGACCAGCTCGGGAGTACCTGAGCGGTGTTTGAGGTCTACTGAATTAGATGTTCAATCGATATGTCCTGCGAAAGCTCATTGAAGTTTGCGGAAGAGTATACTACGATAAATGAGTGACGTTTCAGTATCATTGCTTGACATGCGTGACTTACGCAGAGTTTGATGGGACACTTCAGTCATGACAGTCACAGGACCTGTCGACGTTGTCCTGGTGTAGTGTCGGACTATGGCCACCGGCGTTTGCAAAATTGCGGTGAGAGTTTCGCACATGGAAGCGGACGTTGAAGAAGTAGGCTCAGACCTTGTCTTCGATGCTCGTAGATGTTGCGTGGCTAGGGAACATGCCCAGGAATCGAGACTAGAGTGAATGGAATATGGCCAATACACTGTGAGAGCGGAATATTCACCGTGTGCTCATTCACTTTAACCGTTGTGAAGCAATCATGGCCGATTCTGTCACAGCTACATTTGAGCTTCTGAGACGCCTCATCAATCTCAGTTAGTAGACTTAAGTTCTGCAACAACATCAGCGCCCAATCTCAGGTACAAACTTACCACCAACTCTTGTATCCAGCCTCGGTAAACTCGTCGGCACGCACCACGATGCCATCCACAGAAGCCCAAATTATGCATCGACTCAGCACTCTACGTCGTGTCCCACCTGCCTCAATAAATGCCGACAACCTAGAATGCCCAATCTGCACAAACATATACTCCTTCAGCCCAGGTAGCATCCAACACGCCGTACGCGTGCGCGCCCAAGGCCCAAATGAAGGCTGCGAACACACCTTCTGCCGACGATGCATCGAGGATCTATTTCGAAGTGGCCATGTATGGAGTACACGGTGTCCCATATGCAGACAGCAGTGGTTCAACCCGAGCCCGGAAGACATCGAGGATGCATCGTGGGAGGACTTAAGGGTGTTCATGGAACGTTTTGGCGCTGGAGGAGATCAGAACATATCGCATCAAATTCCGCCACCGACCGTGTGGGGTGACGATGATGCACCAGAGCCCGTTCCCATGTTTGACGCGCCGGAGGTGGTGAGAGGGCCGAGAGTGGTTTCATCAAACGCGCCAAGTGACCACACTGGGGAGAGTGCGCGGACTTTTTCGCATAGGGGTAGGTTGCTCAGATCAACCGCGTTTCTTCAGTACATGCTGTCGGAATATGATATCGACGCGGAGAGCGATGAACGGGTTGCGTATAGAGTCCAGCGACTAGAGAGAACGGTTGAGAGATTATGGCTAAGATTGGAGCATGGCAGACAGGAGTATGGAAGGAATGCCAGGCCGAGACAGTACTAGAAACACGATGTGCTGAAGGTTGAAAGTCTCCGTTCGCAACGCGAGGCATGAGGTTCGTGCTGACTCCGCAGCTACGTCATCGTAGCTCAGATGGCGTAACCACTCCTCCACCATACGTCGCAACCATACATGTACCCAAGCACTAAGCTCGTGTAATTCTTTGAACTATCTAAAAAACATAGGACAGAAGCAAGAACAACCCCAAGTGAAACGCAAACACGGACGAACTAAGTGCTGAAGCACAACCAAAAATGGCCGACAACATCACCGACTACGACCTCTCTCAACCCATAACCTCGACATCAGGCCTAAAACAGGGTCTCGCCGGCTACGGGGATCCTCACTTTTCCTTGTTCCTGCGCAAGGTGTTCATCAAAGCCCTCGGCTACGGCGAAGATGCCCTCTCGCGACCCATCATCGGCATCATCAACACCAACTCCGGTTTCAACCCCTGCCATGGGAATACACCCCAGCTCATCGATGCGGCGAAAAGGGGGGTGCAGTTGGCCGGTGGACTGGCCATAGAGTTCCCAACTATCAGCGTGGCGGAGAGCTTTTCGGCGCCGACGAGCATGTTTTTGAGGAACTTGATGAGTATGGATACCGAGGAGATGATCAGGGCGCAGCCGTTGGATGCTTGTATCATGATCGGTGGTATGTTGACCCGAGTGTACATGAACATTTGATAACTGAGTTCAGGGTAGGTTGTGACAAGACCGTTCCTGCGCAGATCATGGGCGGCATATCTGCCAACAAGCCTGTATTGCCGCTTATCACCGGGCCCATGATGCCAGGAAGTCACCAAGGCAAACGGATCGGTGCTTGCACGGATTGTCGTAACAACTGGGCGGCATTTCGAGCGGGTCATATCGATATCGAAGAGATTGCCTCGATTAATGAGGAGCTGGCACCGACAGTGAGTAGTTTACAACTGAGCTTCATGTATCAATCCAGGCTGACACGGAACAGGCTGGAACCTGCGGTGTCATGGGCACAGCGAGCACAATGGCCTGTCTAACAGCCGCTCTCGGTCTCATGCCCCTCAAAGGCGCAAGTGCGCCAGCCGTCTCGGCATTGCGGCTTCGAATCGCAGAGGAAACGGGTCGAAACGCTGTGGCAGTCGCTGAGGCGAAGCGCACGCCTTCAAGCATACTCGGTCGCGAATCTTTCCTGAACGCTATCACCGTCCTCCAAGCCATTGGTGGCAGCACCAACGGCGTCGTCCATCTACTGGCCATTATCAACCGGATGCCCGAACTACAAGGGACGATAACATTACGTGACGTCGATGAGATTGGTAAGAAGACCCCGCTCATTGTTGATCTGAAGCCGAGCGGGGATAATTACATGACCGACTTCCACAATGCGGGTGGTATGCTCGCTTTGCTACACACTCTCAGACCTCTACTTCATCTCTCGGCAAAGACCATCACCGGCCAAACGCTCGGCGAACTCCTCGACACATCTCCATTCAAGCCATTTCCGTACTCCACCGACATCATCCGACCCCTAGACAACCCCCTATCCCCCTCCTCCAGCCTCGTAGTCCTCTACGGCAACCTTGCACCGTATGGTAGCGTAATGAAAGCCTCAGCATCCAAAGACCGCTCCCTCCTCTACCACTCCGGCCCAGCGGTAGTCTTCAAAGATGCCGCCGACCTCGCCCAACGCATCGATTCACCGGACCTCGACGTGTCACCGTCCTCCGTATTAGTGCTTCAGAACATTGGTCCAATTGGATATCCTGGAATGCCGGAAGCGGGACTAATTCCTATTCCGCGGAAACTGAGTCGAGAGGGTGTGGTTGATATGCTCAGAATTAGTGACGGGAGAATGAGTGGGACGGCGGGTGGGTCGATTGTGCTGCATGTGAGTCCGGAGAGTGCGCTATCGGAGAGTGTGCTGGGTATTGTACGGGATGGAGATGTGATAAGGTGTGATGTGGAGCAGCGGTTGTTGAGGCTTGAAGTCGATGATGGCGAGATTGCCCGACGACTAGCTGAGAGGCAAAAGATATTGCTAGGAATTGCAGAAGTTCCTGCGCAGCCTTCTGTGCTCACGGAGCGCAAAAATCGAAGAGGATACCGTGGTCTGTACGAGCGTAGTGTTAACCAGGCACATCTAGGTGCGGACTTTGACTTTCTGACGGCTTGTGGACCTGAGTAGGACATCAAGCTTTGGTATTAGCCAGAACGCGACGCACGACCTATGCAATATCCGCAGACGAGAAGTTTCTGAGCGAAACTTTCGAATTTTTCGAATCTGATAGAGGAGCGAACTGAAATTCGTCCCGTAGCCTCGCAGTACTTTGTTGTGGTTCTCCAGCAGGTGTGACGAAACTGATTGGCCCGGTTCGCCAACCTGCAGCCGCTTCACCTTCATCAAACTGCATTCACTGCACCTCACTATCCTCTGACGCTGATTCACGAGAATTGTCACTGCGACCCTCTCAACATCCTACCTCAACTAAAAGCCCAGTAAGCAATTGCAGCCGTTGCCTTGCACCTAGAAATAACCTGCGCAGCCAAAATGATAAGCTTTGGACAACACGTCGTGCTCCCACCTGAAACGCAATTCCGCGTCGACGAGCTGCTTCGCCAAATCCAAGTCATCCTCGACTTCATCCACAACACCCCGGCACGCGTCGACGATGTCGGCCCCGCCGACAGTCACATTGAAACAATCAAGAGTTTTGAAGTCGCGTTCAAGAGCATCGCCGATACCCTCCACAACACCGTGACCCCGCGCTCCGTCTCCGACTTCCTCAATAGCTTCGATCGCATCGCCACCACTTTCCAGCGGACCATCACCTCCGAGACGCCAATTCATCTCGAAAACACGCTGAGGAGCATCGAGAGCACCTTCTCCAACATCGATGCCATCACTTCACACGTTCGCGACTTCACCAACATCGTTGGCGTTCTGGTTATCGGGCTTGGTGTTTCGGTGCTGTTCAACATCATGCTGGTCTTCTATGTGCGAGGCAAGGACCGGGCCATTGCCAGGCTGAAGGAGGGGCGCAAGAAAGCGATGTAGATGGGAGAGGCACTGTAAAGCTGGATTCGCTGCTCACGTTCAGATGAGATGTACGGAGTGAGGAGTTTGCGCGTAACGGGCTGATATGGAAGCGGTAGTCAAATAGGACTGACTTCAGCGCGCGCTTCGTTGAATCAGCGTTGTATCTGGGAGCCACTCTGGAGGAAAACACACAGTACGTTATACATTACAAAATCGATCAGTATCAAGCCATCGTCAAGACAGGCCCCTTTGGCTACTTCACAGTATATATAGTGGTAGGGGAAAGCAATCCTAGGTCAAACGACGTGTATAAAGCACTCTGGGGACCTCTTTCCGGATCAGATCGAACTAAAAGGCCACCTGAGTGGGAGAAAGTGGAACAATAAGATTTACCCCAAACGAAGATGATTAGATCCACGTGTTTCGTTTTAAACATAGCGAGCAAATGGCTATTGCTGCTTTAGCGAAGTGTAAGCAAGATTAAAAGGAAGACCGCTCCTCGTTTCTATTGATTCTGTCTTTCCAAGAAAGGTCATAGCCATGCGCTATTGCAAAAGCGTCCAATTTCTAAATTACCCATATATGTATGCATTGTCGGATCCTCCACCGTGCCACATCACGTCAGACCACATGTTCTCAGCTGGTGTGGTAAGCTGCAAGCCAAGAACGCAGTCATGTGGCGAGAGGGTCCCTAGCTAATCTGTTCCGCGGTAGATTTTCATTGAGATGTCTTTTCACTTCCAAGACCACATCGTTTCGTTTCAATTATTCCAGCCTTACTCTCATTGAGCTTTGTCGCGCTATCATCTGAAATCAAAATGGATTGCAAGGCTCTTGCTGCGGCCTTTCCCCAGATTACCTACCTACCTTCTACCACGCAGTATGAAAATAGCACTAGTTCATACTTTGCCGCCTTCGAGAACGAGCTCCACCCTGCCTGTGTCCTGATACCTCGGACTGCTCAAGAAATCGCCAACATTATCAAGTTTCTTCAGCAAGCCCCGGGAAGCCTTCCGATAGCCATTCGGGGAGGAGGACATACACCATGGGCTGGGTCTGCGAATATCAACGCCGGTGTTACCATCGATATGCGACAGTTGAATGGTGTGAACATTGACAGAAACAACATTGTCGCCATCGCTGCAGGTGAAGCGTGGAGCAATGTCTACACATCATTGGAGAGAAAAGGTCTTGCCGTCGTCGGTGGACGTGTATCTAAAGTGGGAGTGGTCGGGTTGGCAATTGGTGGTAAGTTTCGTATCGAGCTGCTTTGTGCATTGATTTGACTTGTATACTAGGAGGTCTGTCGTATTTCTCAGAAGCCCAAGGTTTTGTATGCGACAGTGTGGTTAATTTTGAGGTTATTCTCGCTTCTGGAGAGATTGTGCAGGCAAATGCGAAGAGCAACCCTGATCTCTACCGAGCACTTAAGGGTGGCACAAATAACTTCGGCATTATCACTCAGATTCAGCTACCGGCATTTAAACAGGGCAACATGTGGGGAGGCGCCCTTTATTTTGCTGCAACGACTTATGCCGAGATCGTCGACAGCCTCTATACTTTTGCCAGCTCCACGGACCCCGACCCAAACGCCCATTTGATCGCTGCCACAGCCAACAGTCCAGCTGGTCCTGTCAACGTGGTCAACGTGTACTACGCAAAGCCTATACCGAACCCTCCCAGTTTAGCACCGTTCACAGCTATCCAACCCCAACTCGCACAAACCCTTCGCGAAGATTCACTTTTGGGATTTGCCAAAGAGCAATCTGAATTCAGCACCAATGGAGACCGACAACTGTTCTTTACCACCACCATCAAGCTTGATAAACAACTGCTGCTCGATCTCTCTGAATTGTTCAACAAAGCCATTGAGAGCATCAAGACCGTGCCCGGTCTTACAATGTCTATGGTTTTTCAACCTCTCACCAAGCACATGCTGCAACAGTCCGCTTTGAAAGGACCTAATGTGCTTGGCCTTTTGCCAGAGCGTGGCCCGCTTCTCATCACATTGTTGAACAGTGTCCACGCTAACGCAGGGGACGACACGAAGGTCATCACTGCTGCCACCAGTCTGTTATCCCAGATTGAGGTTTTGGCGGAACAGAGAGGCTTGGGAGAGCGTTACAGGTTCTTGAACTACGCTTACAAAAGCGAGAATCCCATCGAAAGCTACGGGCCCGACAATGTCAGTTTCCTGCAGGCCGTGAGCAAAAAGTATGATCCTAGTGGTTTCTTTCAGACTAGGGTTCCTGGTGGGTTCAAGTTGCCCTAGGTCGGCTTATTACTACGGTATTCATGACTCTTAGTTACAATAAGACTTGTTTTGAAAGAAGTTTTCCCGAGAATTTGGATCCAACCATAAGTTATGAGATCCTGACACAGAACAATCATATACAATAGAACAGGCTTCCTGTGTTCAACCGAAGTTATATCGCGATAGTATCCTGTTCTATTCAACTGGTAGCTCATTGTGATCGTGACCGACGAACGTTGCCACGTACTCCACATCACTACTCTTTCTTCCAGCCCTCACAGTACATATCTGCGGAAACCAACCAGTAGATCCCAGATCTCAACAGCGTCTTGCGGCACAGGAGTGGTGATGTCTTGCCTTACAGGAGTAGAGACTGTGCAGCCATGCCTTGTCCTCGTCAAAGCAGCAAGTCGAAAGGAGGCGGCATGTCGACAGGTATGCATATTGATATGCAGATTCGGGTCGCCCCTTGCACATTCGCCAGAACACAAAAGACACGATCGAAAGTAGCAGTCCCACAAAAGAAGGTGCGATCTTTTTCATGTCTCGATCCCGGAGGTACATATGCGCACTACCAAGCACAGAATTGAACAATGCACTTACGAAACCACCGATCGATAGGTGAACGCAAAAATCAGGGCGTAGAAGCCAACGTGCAGGAAGGCAACTCTCGGCGCGATTTCGAACGCGTCCTGGAGATTTCCGCGCAGGTCGAAACGTTCCCGCAATACGGACAAGCAGGCAGGATGGCGCTATCCCGCGCCGAATTGATTGGGTCGCATTACAGCCATATCGCTATTGCAGATATGCGGGCGGGAGTGGGGTGCCTGTACACCCGTGCAACGCTGCCATCCTAGATCGCGGAGGGACGGTATTGATCCGCACACGTCTGCATGCACTCGGTCAATCGCCACCGTTCTAGATCTGCAGGCTTGGTGCCTAATCGAGTTTCGCATCAGCGCTCGAGAGGTGGTAGACAGCCCACAGAATGCATAAATAGCTGACTGACCTTGACCTGGACCTGAGTATCACTACCTTACGAGCATACTCCTCCACAACTTCGTCACACAACACGCGTCTCCATATTTACCTGAATCTCAAGCCCAAGCTTATCATGCCGATATTTAGGAGGTATAGAAGCTTGTTATGGAAGCTATACTATGCAGTCTCTCTTGCCGCCGGCCTATAGCTGAATATCATATTTTTGATGTCTATCTATTCATGACTTGTAAGGCTGTGCCACTTTATGTGGCTGCGCAGTGTACTTACATAATCTTTACGTGCAACGAGGTGACGAAAGAGAAACGTCGCGTTCTCTCGCTACACAATCTTCAAAATTATCCTCTCACGAAGATGGAGCAATGGAAATCCCACGAACGACAATACACTCTAACAAACTCAACATTTATTAAGAGTGAGCTCCCTACAGAGTTGCTACCTACCTCACAAGCTACTGGGAAAAAGGTCCGTCTACCATGGTCTCGTGAGCGTCTCAAAAACGAAGCAGCTACGCTCCAGTACATCGCATCCAAAACAACTATACCTGTACCTAAGTTCTTGGACTTATATGAAGAGAATGGCTTGCTTCATCTCAAGACTGAGCGCGTCTCAGGTATATCTCTAGCAGATATGTTATCCGACACCGACACCGCTACCGCTACTAAACATGCCGCCGCCACCAAACATGTCGCCAACTGCCTACGGTCATTTATCCTACCTCAGCTTCACGAGCTACGAAACTGCACTACTGGCAGTATCGATCCCACGCTACCACTCGTCCCACCAGTTCGAATAACGTATCAAGACGAACGATCGACTTGGTCACGAAAGACCTCACATACTAAGGACTTTGTGTTCTGTCATAATGACCTTGGTCAACACAACATTCTTATTGATCCAGATACTTTTGAGATCACTGCTATTATCGACTGGGAATATGCTGGATTCTACCCAGACATGTTTGAATATCCTCTTTGGAGAAATCACCACAAAGACCAAGGAGAGGATCATTTGCAAGTTGCACATCTCGTAGAGTTTCTTGATACAAGTAATAGCCCAAAAGCTGCAGATGTAGATACTCGTACTAATTACTATAAGGTTCGACGGACCACCCAGTGGGCTAGCCGCGACATGGGCGCAGAGCCAGTGTGCTTGCACTTCAGCAGGAGGATGGAATGCCCATCATAAAGGGTGATGGAGGAAGCTGCATGGGTCTCGCTATCACTGGCAGTGTGCGTTGAAGACTGCGAGGGAATGCTGCAAATCCCAGCGTGTGAAGTCGAGTCCACACAGGCTCGACACAGGAGGGACAAGAGTGGCAGGGGCCGCAGACGCTTCGAGGACGTGGTACGGCCAGCGAACGTTGGAGTCCCCAAGTAAATGGGCCCCAGCTCCTCCTTCAGTACGTTATTTGCGGTGTTCGGTCGAGTTAGCGAAGCTGCTCGTGTTGCGCATCCACGGCGTTTGTGGGAAGGATGATGTGGGACGGGGCGGAAGGGTCGAATCGGTGTAAACAGCATTCCAATTGTCCTCATCAGGCTCGTGAAAGACTGCCTTTAGAAGAGAAACTGCTAGATCCTGGGTTTCTGTGTACGCGTCAGAAGTTGCGCAGTGGCAGGATCAGTCCGCACTACCTTCATTTCTTCCTCATCCCATACTGTGAGCAGCTAGAAGTCTTAAACTTTATAATAATATCTAGATAGTAGGCGGACTTTAGAGTATAAGATAAAGTAAAGCTATAAGGGTCGCGGAATTTACCACTCAGTGGCCATCCCTAGTCAGTGGCCATGCACCACCAAAAGTAGCCGCGCCTTTCAACACAACTCTCTAGCTAGCCCAGAGCTTGCTTAAGTTGCTGCCTCATTAGTAACCTCTCGACGCCGCCACGCAAGCACGTCGAAATCTCCGACCCGCTGTCCCCACATCTGAGGTGCATTAGGCGCTAAAAACGAGGCTGTTTGCGTCGGTGACCTGTTAGTGCTTGGGAATATCCAGACGCTAAGAGGTTCGGACATAGCTTTGCAGGCCGACTATACGAAGAGCGAATGGTCGGAACCGCTCGTTTGATAGGAATTGACCCATCGGTGAATGTGTTGCTTACTTCCTTTCCCGGGGACCACGCGCCTTCATGTAAACGCGTTGCTTGCACAAATGCGGAGATATAAGCCTGATCATCGCCTTACCCAATAGATAACTGCGTGAGTTACAGCTTTCTTGATTGTGTAGCAGGAATGCCCGCAGTTTAATACCCTAGACGCATCCCTGCCGCTCAACAAGCAACTCTATCCATTCCATGAACTGTGAAAGCATCAAACTGTGAAGGTTCCTGGCCACGTTCTGAGCATTTAAAGGGCTGAGCATACTTGGATCTTTGCATCATCGCCGCCCGCGAGTCTCAACTTCTTCGTCTCACTTTGTTGTTTCCTCCTTCCACCATAGAACTGCGCCATGTCTCTCGTAACTCCGGGTGTTGTACGTAAATTGTACAACGATGCCAATGCTCCACAAGCCCAGGAGCATGAAACGATCACATTTTGGGAATATCTTTTCAACAAGCGCTACTTCACAGGGGAGGCGTGGTTCGTCGCATCCCAAAAGCCCCCTTCGACAGAAGTTGAAGACCGGAGAAGGAGGATCGACCTGAACGTGAACTACTTTGACGGTGCTAGTGGCGAAATTAAGATTGTCGCCATTGTCGAAGGAAAAAGGGCCTCCACGCAGCCAGCGGTGGTTGAACAGGTAGAAGCTCAAGCCTACCAGGCATGTGCAGCACGATGCCGGTCTGGGGGAAGTGTATGGGCAATCACAGTAATCGGGACAGCAGCCCGCGTCTGGAAATACACCACAGTGCCAATTCCCAGCTGGGAATGTGTCACAGGCGGAGATCAACCAGAATTTCGTTGGTATATCGACGCCGATTGGCCGACGGCGGCACAAATTGACAGGGCATTCCGGGATATCGCCATCCGAGCTCCTCAAAGCAGCTTTATCGTTCCCTCCCAAGCCCAGTCAGCAACTACTAGGTATGTGTGAAGAACCAATGTATTGCCCTGCTAACCACTAAATAGCGACTGGACATGGTCCCCGCAATACCAACGACACTATCGAGATGATCAATATGGTAATCGCCATTGGTCATAAACGGAGTATTGTGATGTCGGATATCTCTTTCCCGTACCACCAGACAATAACGCCGGCCATCGGATGCACGTTTTCGGGTTGAACGCTCTCGCTGGATCCTGTCCCTATAGTCGGTCCCGTAGTAACGAAATTGATATGAACTTTTGATGTGAGACGACCTCGTTCGTGTACTATGCCAAGCTGGGAGGGCCGGTGGAACCATTCTGATATGTCTTTGTCATACCTAAACTGACCTACCGACCGACTACAAGATTCGTATTGTAGAACAAGGCCAATGCAGAAGCCTCCGTGCATGCACAATTGAGCTTGCACTACTCCACTCAGAGGGGCCTCAGAATAGTGCAATTCGTCCATGGTTAAGCCGTAGTCCGGCATTTCAGTTCGATAGGTCGGAAAGGCAGGTACAGCCAGACTTCGCTCACCGAGAGCAGGAATGGCGCCTATTACGTGATTATGGGGCCGCGCGTGATAATCGCTATAGTAAAGCGCACATATCGAGCTAGAAGCAATCTGTATGCGTCGCAACGAGCTTCGTCTCGGCAGGGAGCAGCCTAGCCAGACTTCCTTCTGCTCAGTTCGTACCTAATCATCTGTTAGTCTCGATAGATACACGATTGTGGACATACGTACTATAAGTGCAGATTCCCTGAGGGTGTCGGAATGAACCCACCACACCTCCTTCACCTTGTCATTAGTCAATGGACAAAACGTCCAGACAGCATCTTTATACGCTTCTTTATAGGTTGATGTTAGGTTGTGTGCTCCTGTGTGGGACATGATGGTAAGAATTTCCCCAGGACAACATGCAACAGATATCCCAGCCACGTTATTCATAGGGACGTAATGGAGGATAACATCCTTATTTGGACTCGCGCAACGGACGTTCTGGAGATCAGTTCGATGGAAAGTCAATGGCGAGTATGAACAGTCCCAAATGATCTGAGGGAGGCTTTGACTAGAGCCTGTGATTCTTTCAAGAAAGACACCCTTACAACTATTAGCAGAATCCCTTATATGTACCGTACGAATACCTTTGACTTAACGTGGATCTTCCCCTCTGTCACAGCGACTGCGTATACCCATGTAGAGCCCCGGGGCGCCGATTCAACCCAACTCGACTCCTGAAACTCAACGTGTGTAATTCCAACCCTGTCTAACCAGACGATAACAAAGCTACACGGCGCATGGCGTGATTTAACAAGACAAGAGCCATCGGATTCCTTGGCGCTTAGATGGGTTATATATGATCGATTTCCGAATTGAGTGTGCGTTGCGAATACGTCATCCCGACAACAGAGGCTGAACTCACGAGCGGGCCAGTGCCGAAGGCGTTGGAGTAATTGGTATGTCTCGCCGAGGATTGGGAGTGCATATTGCAATTGGCTTGGGATAATGCGAGGCGCAATGAACTCGGACAAGATCTCTGCAGGAAGCATGAATAAACCAAAAATCAGTTTGGGTTTAACGATCGACATGTCGCACTTGGAGAACCACTCCAGAGTTTGCCCGCAGAAGGACCTTTTGAGGAGCTGGAGTGCGAGGTCAGGTCCAGAAGGCTGATCGACTGGCAGAACAGGGACAAGTGCTCGTCCAAGGTTGCAAAGCAGCTCGATTGACGCTCGATCGGCCCGAGGTTTTGCATTTTGAGTTCTCTCGTACATTTCATGACAATGTGAATGATACGGAAATGCTTGAGGCGCTCTTTTGCAGAGCGGACAAAGATGGTCTGGGCAGGGGTGTGATCCTCGAGGAGGAATGTGCACGAGTGCAGGTGGATCGCTTGCCACTACTACCCACGTTCAGTATTCATACTTGCGGGTCCAATAATCTCACTGCTTACCGAGCACCACCCCCTCTCCTTTGTCTATCGAAAAATGACAAAGTGAGCACGTCCAATTTGATATGAAGAAGTGCAAGCTCATGTTAACGCCCAGGGTTGTTGTAAGAAACGGATGAAACGATGGAGAGAGATCAAAAGTCGTCGAATATTATAGAGGAAGCTGTGTAATCCAGGGGATGCGCGATAAGTTTGCGGCGAGAAGAGACGGGGACAGTGACGGTGACATGGCCATGGTGGGGGGTAGGGTCGCGGAATGTTATTGTTCTCGTGCTCGATGTTGCACAATACGGTTAGTCAGCGTCCCATGTAACGTGTTTTACCACTCAGTGGCCATCCCTAGTCAGTGGCCATGCACCACCAAAAGTAGCCGCGTCTTTCAACACAACTCGCATGCTTTTCTCAAACGATTGCTTTGGTCAGCAGACGTTGGATATGTTGGATATATGTATTGAGATAGTCTTTCGTTGGTAGCACGCTCATTATACCAAGTCAGCGTATCTTTCACATGGTGCTTGTCGCAGAAAGATGTAGCACATTGACCGCATCAAGTATAAGTAGCGTCCCCTCTCTTTCCCACTAAAGGATGGAGTAAACGGACATTGGATCACACGTGCCTTGTGTTGATTGACATTTCTCTGATGAGCGCATCACAAGTTCGATGAGTGTCCCAGCCGATTCAACTTCCTGTCTCCAGCACAGTGCAATGATCTCTGCGAAGGGTACTTCGCTCAGTTCCGGAAACACTCCACCCTCGTACAGTTTCTCCACCTGATCTTCGTCAGTCAGCTCTTCATACGGCTCGTGCCCGGTGGCGATGAAGTAGATTGTGGAGCCTAAAGCGAAAAGGTCCTCTTTGACCGTCGTCCCACCCAAGCCTGGCAGCCTGTATCTCACTCCAGGGGCAACCGTGGCCTGCGAGCCATCCAAAGAAGATCCGCCAAAGTCACAGATCTTGAGGCTAAGATCGATATCGAGCAGGAAATTGTGCGGTCCGACATCACCCTGAATGACGTTGTGCGAGTGTAGAAGCTCAACGCCCTCAGTGACCTCCCTCACCCATTGTTGCCTCTGGGATAGCGATATCCCCTGCCCATGCTTCCGAACGTATTCCTTGAGATTGCCATTAGGCATATATTCCAGCGTCAAGACATGGCCGACAGGGTCCCAGTGTTTGTATTGTACCAGTCGGGGGTGTACTCCAAGTGTCTCATATATCTGCGCCTCGATCGCCATGTCTTGCCTGCAGTCTAATGCCGTAGGACGCCCCGTCCAAGGAGACTTGACCACATCTCCCGAATCAAGACGTTCTACAAGTCCCGTCGCTCCTCCGCCCAGAAACTCGCCCTTCCCCTCGATAATATTGACGATGGGGCCCTGAGGGTTGACATCGGCTTCGCCGCTCAGTCCGTCCGGGCTCGTGTGATCGCAGGCTGCAAGTGCAAATGCATATAAGTTACCAGAGGCAATGATGGAAAACTCTCTGAGGAAGCTCCATACCTGGCGAAACTGCTGCCTTCGAGGTCAATTTTTCGACATGCAGTTGTTCCACAATTCACGGAAAATGTGAGCGAAGTGCGGAAGATGGTGATTTGGTGTATTTCATGCTATGTGAGCAATCGTGTCCTGAAACGCAAAGTGACGTCAAGCTCAGGTCGGGTAGAAATAGAGGCAGCGCGGGTTCTCTGATTGGTGGTACCTCAAAGACGCAGCTGACACACTCGAGCTTGGTATGGTGTGAAGGGAAAGAATGAGGGAGAAACTGGCAGTATAGGAGAAACTGGCAATCTAGTTGAGAGGGGAAAGGCCCACCTTGAGTATGCCACTGAGCAGCATTCTCGGGTGCGTGGAGGTTATAAGTAGTGGGTAGATCGAGCGTGCGTCGTGGTAAATCGGAGTATATTTAAGTAACGTAGCACGCATCACATCATGTGACTGTTCGGAACGGGAAAATATTCATCCTTCGTAATCGAATGAGACCCAACCAGATCAACGAATCAGCTCCAAGCATCCGACTACTTGCTCATCTTCTACTTCAAGCCAGCGTCTTCAAGGGACAAAGCCCAGCCCTTACACATCAGTCTCTTCCGAAAGAGAACGCACGCTCGGAGAATCTCAATAGCTCCCTATGCTTTGCCTACTCTTGATGCAATAGGGTTCCAGCTTGCCCAGCGAACCAATCAAGGGACGGCTATGTGCTTAGTCATGGGCAACTCTCGCTAAAATTGTAAACTTCTTGAACTCGTGTTCTCGGTATAGGGCCGCAACTGTTGTGGATGATAGGTTTCTCAACCGTGAGCCTCGTTCTTGGAATCGCTCCTCCCGACAGCATTGCGCTCTTCTCGTGTTCTGGACCAAAAGGGGATCTTCGTTAGACCCGCAGTGGCGAATCCCCTGACCGACATTTACTCGGGAGACGCTCACGCGTTCTCCGCTGGACCCTTGCTAGCGCTCCTCTACCTCGAGGAACACAGGCCGCGCCCCTCTCACTCCTTCACCCCACAACGCTGTCAATCGTTTGCGTCGTCTTTTGCCCAGCATGGTGAACCTGTACTTCCAGCCCGATGCGCAGCTCACCACGCAGGACCGCATGGTTCTGGACATTCTGCAGAAAGACTACGAGCGGCAACAGAATGCGGGAACAGCTCGCAAACCGCGGGAGGCGTCTTCGGACGAGGACGATGAGGATGTGAAGCATACGCGGTTCGATTCGGCGTCGCCAGAAGGTAGGTTGTCCTTGCCTTTGCTCAATTGCCCGGACTGGAGCTCATAGGACCAGATCTTCAAGAAATCGAAGACCAAGCCCTCGCGCACATGAAAGCCCTCAACGACCCTACCGCGCCCACCTTCGAGCCCACCGTCTTCGTGACGTACGACTACCCCGATATCAAGAATACGCTCCTCCGCAAATACGTACTCGATCCCTACGTCCGATGGGCGCGCACCGTCGTCCGCGTCGACACCGACGTCGCCATGGTCACACATCTTCTCCTCTACCTCTTTACGAGCATCCCCTCGGCGATCTACATGTTCTACAACTTCCACTGGTGGCACGGTCCGTTGCATACCGCCATGCAGGTATACTACATGGGGTCGTACACATTGATGATGCACCAGCACATTCACATGCGTGGAATCCTGAGCAAGACATACTCGCTCCTCGATGCGGTGTTCCCGTATATCACGGATCCGCTCATGGGCCATACCTGGAACTCGTACTACTTCCACCACGTCAAGCACCACCACGTCGAAGCCAACGGACCAAACGATCTGAGCTCCACCGTGCGCTACCAGAGGGATGATGTCTGGCATTTCCTGCACTATGTGGGCCGCTTCTACTTCTTCTGCTGGTTCGATCTGCCGCGGTACTTTCTTCGCACGCGGAAGCCCGATCTCGCGCTCAAGGCAGGCGGTTTCGAGATTGGAAACTACCTGTTCTTGTATTGCATGTTCTCCTTCGTGAATGCGCGGGCTACGTGTTTCGTGTTCTTGATTCCGCTCGCCATTATGCGCCTCGGCATGATGATTGGGAACTGGGCACAGCACGCGTTTGTCGACGAGGTCGAGCCGGACTCGGACTTCCGCTCCAGCATCACTGTCATCGACGTTGCCGTACGTCCCCTCTGCCCCTCCCAGCCGATTCAGAGCTAACATGTCTACCAGAGCAACCGCTACTGCTTCAACGACGGCTACCACACCTCGCACCACCTCAACCCCCGCCGCCACTGGCGCGAGCACCCCATTGCGTTTCTCGCCCAAAAACAGCAGTACTCCGACCAGCACGCGCTTGTCTTCTACAACATCGACTACCTCATGATCACCTTCACCCTACTTGCTAAGAACTACTTGCATCTGGCGAAGTGCTTGGTGCCGATGGGGGAGCAGATGAAGTTGACGGTTGAGGAAAGGGCGGATATGTTGAGGAGGAAAACAAGGAAGTTTAGTGAGGAGGAGATTGCGGAGAAGTGGGGAAAGCAGTTCGCGAAGCTTAAGTGAGAATCCAGAGTTTGGCCTGTGGTCGATGAGGTCTATTTCGTTCATGCTGCGCAACTCCACGGCTCGGTCGTGCTATCCTCCGTGCTTTCAAGACTCTCGCGCCTTCCCGAGTCCTACCATTCCCACATCTTTCCGTGTCATCTGGTTCTTCGAAATTATGACTCCACACGTCAACCCTACAACAGCATCTCTAATCCGGGGCACTCACCATGACGAGCGCGTCCCAGCTCCCAGCCGATTTTAATTTATTCATCGCAACACCCCGCGCCATTCACGTCAACACCCAATTAGCCCAAAAGCCTCTATTCGAGTGCGCAACAGACGGCATCGTCAACGCGCGCGCGGCAACGGACAACAGCAGTCTGCTTGCGGTAGCGGACAGCCATCTCGTCATCCTTCATGATGCGGCGCGCGGCACGGACAGGGAGTATCGACTGAAGAGTCAGGAGGTGAATAGCCTTGAGGCGCGATGGCGGGATTCTGGACGGACTGACTGTTTGTTGGCAGGGCGAACCGCGTCTGCTGCTCTTCTCGCCCGACTCGCGCACACTGTACTTTTCCACGACGCTGAGCACGGCAATTCAGGCATACTGTATCCCGACTGGCGAGCTTCTCCCACCGCCGCAAGTTCACCCGTCGCCGCCGAGTGTGCTTGCTATCTCTTCGGATGGAAACGTGTTGCTCTCGGCTTCGCCTTCTCCGCCTACGATGTTCATACAAGACTTGAGATTTGGAGGCGGCGGCGCGTTGAACTTTCAGCTGGGAGGTGCGCAATCGCCTGCCGTGTTTGCGGAGTTCCAGGGTGAGGAGTACCTTGCTCTTTCTTCGTATGCTTTCTTCGTGGTCGGCTTCCAGGATGGAACACTGTCTCTCTTCAAACTCGCCAAATTCTCCCGTCGACCGTCATGTCTCGATACCCCCCTGAGTCCCATGCAAGCCCTCTCGCTCCCGCCTTCGAAAGTCGGGTCAATCAAGAAACTCCACAAAGCAGCGATGGGCGGCATAACCGCCGCCTCCTTCCTCCCAGGTTACAAATCCCGCGTCATCAGCGTCGGCCACGACGGACGCTGCCGCCTCGTAGACTTTGAAGGCGGGGGACGCATACTCAGGACGTAGCATGTATCTGGGCCCGCAACTTGCTTGGCCGTGACGTCGAGCAAGCCGGTCTTATCACGGGGACGGAGCGATCGAGATGTACTTCTGGGCGCCGACTCGTCGACGGATGAGCGGGCGTTTCAGGGGCTGGAAATATTCATCGCTGTGGGGACGCAGGCGGGGAAGGTCATGGTGTTTAATGCGCTAGGCTTACTGGTGCATGCGGTAGATATGAAAGCACCGATTGTAGCGCTGGAATGTGTCGGGGATTTGTCTGCGCCTTCGGTGCTGCCAAATAGACGGGGCTCGATGTCGCCGTGTTCGATGCAAGAGGAGCTGCATGAGCCGGCTCTAGACACTGTGTTGGAAGCGTACGAGGACTTGTCTGACGAAGACGGAGAGGTGGGAACGGTCAAACGGACCACCCCGCCCGCGAGAAGTCGAATCAGAAGTCCTATCCGCTTCGACGGAAGCAGAGATCTGTTCTCTCCCTCCCTCGAACACGGCACGCACCCAATCTTGCGCCGTCCATCCGATATCTCACAAGGCTCCCCTCCACCGAAACAAGCCGAACGACCGAATCACCACGCACGACGACAATCCTTCAAACGCCCCAGAATCGTAACCGAGACGTTCAAAACACCCGCGCAGACCTCTTCTCCACAGGCGTCCTTGCCCGCGAGTCCGGCCCAGCGACTGCAATGCATGTCGTCGCCGGGACAGGAGGAGAAGTTAAGACGCAAGTCACGCGAGGTGTTCAAAGTGTTCTTCGAGGATGCATTGAGGGGGGCACGGTTACGGTCGTCGTCTGGAGGGAGTTCGGTGTACTCGCAGTCTTCCGGCGAGATGTTTACTACACCGCCGACCTCCCTGAAACCGGTTGTGCAAGCCCGGGTTGGGAGTCCCCGGCCTACACCATTTAATACCGCATATACGTCGCCGGGTATCACTTCCGCACCAGTCATCGGAAACCTATCATCTCCAACTGCTAGACGAGAGTTATCTACTCGCCCGCCTGGATCTCGAAAAGTCTCTTTTGCGAGGCGCAGCTCGCCCAAGTCTGTCGAAGGCGACGGCGACGGTGTGAATGGTCATGGAAGCAGACCTAGGAATGCCAATGAGGCTGAGCGTAGTCCCTTTCCTGTGCCTCATATACAGGGCCCGAAGAGGGACTTCAGCTTTGAGCCGGGTTTGCATGAGCAGGAGAGGAGATGCGAGGGGCGATATGGTGGCGTTGGAAAGGAGGAACAGGAGGGGAGGCCGGCTAGCGGGGGAAAGGCTAGGATGGATAGCAGGCAGGGGTTTGGTGTGAGTAGAGGTGAAGTTAGAGATGTAAATGGCGGCATAGATGGACCGGGTTCGAGCTTGAGGCAGGACAACGACAGGTTGAGGCTGGAGATGGCGATGTTGAGGGACGAGTTCCGCGTGCTGAGGGAGGCAGTGTTGGTGTTGGCGGCGGGACAGGCCTCCCGGTCATGTTGATGTTGACGAAGCGGAGCATTTTCACTTTCCCTGCCTCTTTTGTGTGTTTTGTTCATATCATCTTTCCCCGAGACCTAGACTATATGCTTGCATACCATTGTGCAGGCTTGCAGGCTTACCTTTCTTTCGCATCGCCAAATGCATGCGTATCGGTCTGACGTGAAAGTCCTTTCGAGTGTGTGCATTAACTTGGTCCACCCCTTTTAATTCCCTTAGAGAGAGAGCACTATGAATCCGATGCAAAGACCGACATTGTCAGAAAAAACTTCTCTCCAGACACCAAGGAATCTCACCCCTCTCCACCCGTTCATGCAAGCATCACAGATCAAGTTCTAGTAGTTACGAGATGGTGTAATTCGTTACATCCAAACTATGTAAAACTATATACTATATACTAACGCTATCAATGGAACCTATACCTCATACACGCTATGCCATTAACAAAACGAACCTCAAACATCAATACCGACCCGAAAGTATCCAGAGAATGTCGTAAAGATGCGCAATAGGGAGTCCGTGAAGACGAGGCCGTTAGGGACGCCAATAGTAGAGGTAGCGTATGCAAAGCCGTGCTTTTCCAATCCAGTATAATCCGACCATTTCCCAAACGCCCAAAAGCCGCTCATGTACAGCTGTACAACGACAGCAAAGGTGTCCATCGCCCACAATCCTGTCCGTACCATATCAACGACAACACGGATCTAACCGAAAATACCCTCCTCAAGACCTGCCTCTTCGACGTCCTCCTCATTCTCATCAACACCAAACCCGCTGTCCCACTGCCGCCTTGACCTCTTCTTGCCAGTCTTCTTGCCGACCTTAACACGCTCGGTGACCTTTGCGATCTTACCAGTGGCCACCTTGTGCAAATCGACGCCGTTGGTATGCACTTCCACACCCTTGACCTTCATCTCCTGAACCGACTTGAGTGCGATGGCATTGCGCTTCTTGAGATCATCGGCCAGTTGCTCGTTTTGAAGCTGGAGCTGGCGCTGGGATTCTGTAAGCGTGTCGATGATGGTGCGTGTGTCCTCTTCGGCAACGCGGAACGCGTCCTTGAGCTCTTCAATCTGGGCGGTAAGAGCTGCAATGGCCTCGAGACGGGCTTCGCCCACCATGTGCATTTGCTCGAGTTCAAGCGACTTTTCTGTGATGAGTGTCTCATGCTCGGTGGCGCGCTGGGCAGCCGTGTTCTGCAGAGTCGCAATGGTTGCGTTCTGCGTGTCGATGACAGCGTTCAAGGCTTTGCGCTCTTCATCGTGAGCTGCGTCGATATTCAAGAGATCCATGGCCTCCTGCTCCACGCGTCTGGATAGAGACTCATTGGCCTGGGCCAGCTTCTCGTTTTCTGTCGTGGACGTGTCCAGTGCAACCTCTAGGGTGGCGATGGTCGCCGACTTCTCCCCAAGATCATCCCTCAAGACACGCTCCATCTCGGCGGCATCCTCGGTGAGGCGTTCAATCTCATTTGCCTGAGCATTGACCTGGTTTGTGAGGTCGGTGATATTGGCTTGCAGGGTAGTGATGGTGCTGTTGGAGGAGCTCTCCAACGCGGCGTACTTTTGCTTCAGATCGGCAAGCTGGCCGCTAAGGGTAGCGACACGGTCGTCACGGTCTGTCTCGAGCTCTTTCCGGGTAAGTGTCATGCGAGTAATGTCGTCCTCAAGTGTGGCAATATTAGCTTCAAGCTGGGTAACTTCGGCTTGGTAGTTGGCGACATCCTGCTCCGCACCCTCGCGAACGGCGATCTCGGTGGCGAGCAAGGCTTCCTGTTCAGCTTCACGCTCCGCAGCGTGCTGTTCCAATTCAGCAATAGCCTGAGCCTTTTGTTGCTGAATCTCAAACAATTTTGATCGCAATTCGTTCGCCTGGATACCGTTGTTATGGATGTCCGACTCCAGCTCGGCAATCTGCTGGTTAGCCTCATCGAGTGTGGCCTCAGTCTCGGCGCGTTGCGTGCGCTCAGTCTCCAGGTTGGTTCGGAAGGTCTCAAGCTGCGTCTCGAGGTCCTGGATCTGCTCGTTGAGGTTCTCGATCGTGTTTGCTTGGTCGTAGGCGGTGTTGGTCTGCTCGTCAAGCTGAACCTCAACATTCTCGCGAAGCGCAGTTTCTTCGGCAAGACGTTGGCGAAGCTGGTCCAGCTCTTCCGTCATGCCACCGATTTCCTCCTCGATGCGTACAATGCTGGCCTCCAGCTCTTCAATGATCTCAGTCTTCTGATTAGCGTCGCCTTCAGCGATCTCACGGGCCTCGGTTTCCACTTCGAGCTTGGCCTCGAGATCGTTCACAGCGTCGGCGTGAGCCTGCTCCATGCTCTCAATGGTCACGCGATGATCTTCCTCGAGCTTCGTAGTAGCGGCAGTGACGGTGTCGAGATCGATGCGGTAGTCCTCGATAGATGCGCGGAGCCTAGCCAGATCGGTGTCCTTGTCTTCCACCTGATCGTTGAGTCCGTTGATTATAGCAACCTGCTCCTCGATAACAGCATCCTGGTCGTTGGCATTCGCATTGAGAGCAACGACACGCTCCTCGAGTTCCACGATTGTGTCCTGCTTCTGGGCATTGCCGGATTCCAAGAAGTCGTTCTGCTCCTCCAAAGCCTTGTTGTAGGTGTCCGAGCGAGCAAGCAGATCTAGGACGCTCTCGTACTGGACCTGAAGGGCGCGAGACTTGGTGCGGTATTTCTCAGAGGAGACAACCTTCTCCGCCAGTTCGGTCAGTACGCCCTCGAGCAGAGCGGGTATCTTATGCAGGAGCTCGCTGTTGGTCAGGCCAATGGTGCGGCCAGGTAGTAGGTTCTCCACCTGCTCGCGAACCGCCTCGAAGCCATGGCGCAGCTCGGTGATGATGACATTGCTGGAGGCGCCGGGCTGCACGATGTTGAGGTTCTGCAGCTCAATAGCGATGACGCGGAGTGCACCCTGGGCCTCGCCAAGCTGCTGGATGAGACGCTCAATCTCGCCATCGTACCGCTGCACTGCTTGGTCCGAGATCTTGTCAGGTAGCGATGTCTGGGAGGACTCGGCCAGCACGTCGTAGGACGTTTGGGTTATCGTTGTGAGGGACTGGACCGAGACCTGGCTGGACAGCGCCAGTGCGCGGGTGGCGAACTCGCCGTTCGGCAACGACAGGTATTCGGTGTCGAGCGATTCTTCAGCGCCCACAGGGTTAAAGCCAACGATGTCATCCTCGTCTTCGACGGCGTCAGAGTTGTAGTAATTTGCGCTTGGCTCCCGCGACCCGCCCGTGTACATGGACGAGGCCCGTAGGTCCTCAATAGCAACCTTCGCCTGCGTGAGCTGCTCCTCGAGCTCTTGTGCATGACCCTCGTCTATCTTGATGTTGCCCAGGCGGTGAGCTTCGAGCTGGAACTCCAGGTCAGTGATGGCCTGGTCCTTCTCTCGCAGCTGTCGTCGAAGCTCCGCATATGCCTCTCGCAGCTTCTTGTCGTCCTTCTGGTGCTCTTCAATGTGGTTGACCTCTTCGCTGACGTGGCTCCGGCGGAGACGGCGACGTGTGCGGCCGTCGAGAACCGCGCTCAGGGGGGCGAACTGGAACTCGTTGTCGCCATTCGTCTCGCCAGCCTCGACGTCGATTTGGGGGGGCATCGACATGCGGGCGCGGCGGGCGGCATTGGAGGGGCGGCCACGGGGGCGGCTAGCAGTCTGGCCAGAGGTGGGCTGCGTTGCCGGCGGCGGGGTGATCTGGCTGTCGTCCTCGTCATCGCGAGCGGCGACGGGCTCGGATTGATGACGGCTATGGCGGGTGCTGGTCTCGGCGGTCACGATGACGGTGTCGGTGACCTGCGACTGGGACCGCGAGGCAGATTCCTCCATCTCCTGGGCGAGCTGGTCATGTTCGTCGACGTGAACGCGCTTCCGCTTCGACTGGGACGGCTCTACCGACGGCGAGGCGGCACGCTTGGTGCCCTGCGACATGTCCGTCGACGCGGCGCTCTTGCGGCCCTTCTTGCGGCGTGGTGCGTCTCCTGGGCCGACGGGGTGGTGCTCTGAGGCGAGCCCACTGAGGCGGGCCATTTCTGCGGCGGTACGCGTCGATGGCTGGGATGTCGTCAGACGCTGCGGGGAAAAAGGCCAGACCATGCTGCTCACCACGGAAGTAACCAAGTGTCAATGTGAATTCCAAAAAGTGAAGTGGTGCTGTGTGTGGTTGTGGAGCGGCGAGTGTGGTTGGGGATTGCCCACGATGCAAGGCGTTGAGGTTGTGATGGACAGGACTCTTGGAGCACAGGCGAGAACAAGATATGAGCAGCCTGACGTGGGCGTGTCGTAGGGCAGCGTGAAAAGACGGGGAGGGGAGGTTGGGAAGCGGAGAAGTGCTGTGGCCAGTGAGTTTTATGCTACGTCAGTCCTGTCCGTCGTGTGCCCTGACGGCCAATGGCTCGTGCAGCTCGTGCAGATGGGCCAGAAGGTGTTTCACCGCTGATCCCTGCGAGTGACGTCGACGCGTCGGGGCCCTTTGCGACGCGTTTTCAGCACAATAACGTCCGGACAACGCCCATGAGGCCGTGAGATGGACCGTCTGCTCATTGGAAGTCATCCGTGAAGGCCATGAATTCGTGCTATGTGCAGGCGTGCTGAGGCCGACGTCATGGGCATTGTGGCTGCCTGCCTGCCGTGAAATCTACGCGTGGGAGCTTGGGCCACCGAATCTAGTCTTAGCGATCGGCCACCACGTCCCGCACAACGGGCACGACTCCGCCAGGCAACGCCACGGAAAAGGGGCGTACAGTATCATCACGCATGCTCCGAGGGATGCGGGATGCGGGATGCACTTCTGCTCCTCCTAGCCTACAATGCCATCATCCGCTGTCGAAAGCCTGTATATCGGCGCACTAACATCCCGTCCGGCACGGCATGGTCTGCGACTAACGTCCATCTAGCAGAAACATCCAGGCGTAGTTCTTCTCAACATCGAAAGGCATCTCTTAGGACACGGGAAGTGGGGAATAGATGACATATGCCCATGTCCCGCGATTTGTCACAACGGTCCCATCCTACTTCTTCAGCAAAAAGTCGCTCTGCACAAACATGCCCTTCGCCGCACTCGCAACCCCGTACAGCCCCCCAAACGGCCAGCTCTCCCAGAAACCTCTCCTGGTCCACTCGCCCCAGCTCTCCGTCCTCTCCACGCTCTCACCGCCCGCCACGCCCTTCAAGTCAACCTTGACCTTGTCATACACACTCGGCAGCGACTGCGCATGGTACTTCTCCCGCAGCTCCGTGTACGCCTTCTCGTCGTATATCTGCCAGAACTCGTCCTCGGTATAGTACGCATGCGCATACAGACACTTCAGCCCATTCAGCTCGGTAATCTTCGCTTCAAAGTCGCGATTGAGCTTGATGAACTGCCGCGCATCCCGTGGCCCCATGCCCCAGATGCCGATATCGAGCAGTGTCTTTTCGTGGCTGATGTGCTTGCCCATGGAGAAGCTCCGCTCGTCGTTTGGTGCGGGCTTGACGGGACAGAGCCATAGCGGCCACAGGCCTGTCCGTTCGTCGGTCCATTGGACGAAATCTTCGGCGTTGTCGTAGGGCACGGCGAGATCTTGGATGATGGTTTGCGACGAGAGGCCCGACCGGTGGAGGGCGTGAACCATGGTCCGACTGTACATGAATGGGTTGAGGAGGTATCGAGTTAGGCTGTTGAAGGGTGTACAGAAGTAGTTGAATGCCCTGAGTCCAGACCAGAACACGCCGCGGTCGTATCGGAAGAAGTAAGTTTTAACCGGCACGCTCTCCGTATAGGTTGTAGTCTTTTCTCGATCGATGCGGCGCAGGGCGTCTTCGGCGTGCAGATAGAGCCACGGATCATTAGCCTTGTCGAAGGTCTGCACGCGGCCTTGAAGTGGTTTCGAAGCCAGCCTTCCCAGCATGACGACACCACGATCCAGTGCATACATGATGCCGTCCATGTAGTCGATACTCGCATCTTCCTCCGCCTCACGGAACACTTCGACCGCGTCCTGCGTACTCCGCACCGCTCTGTACTCCAACTCCACATATGGCTGAGCATCAACGAGTTCCATCTCCAAAAGCGTAATGACACCGAGCGACCCGCAGCTCCCAGCGCAAGCGAAGAACAGTTCGCGATGTTCATTATCTCTCGCTGCCCAGACAACCTCCCCGTTGCCCAAGATGATCTCAATTGCTCGGATGCTCCGGTCGAACAATCCCCACCTAAATGAACTGCTCTCGCCACTCGTACCCGCGAATCCCCCTCCTACTGTGATGTTTGGCAGCTCCATGACCACCTTTGGCAGCAATCCCTCGGCGGTCGTGGCATCGACTAGCTTATCCATCGCCACGTTGGGCTCCACCAGAACCGTCTTTTCTGCCTTGTTGAAGGTGAGCACATTGCTGAGGCTAGATGTGTCGACTATGCGATCTTTCTGCCGGGACGATGTCCGCGTCGATAGAGTGCTGCCGTGGTAGATGCGAAACGGCGTGGATGTCTTGTGGAAGTTGGCGACGCACCTGGCTAGATCAGCCACTGTGGCGGTGTGCGCGTCCATCATTGGCTGGTATGTTGACGACAGGAAAGGGAGGCAGCGAGACGATTGGAACAATTCCCTCTATGGAGATATGAATGCGATGACGAAATCCTAGAGGTACCTGACTAACAATGGGTGATGACACGAAGTATCTGCAACCGGGGGCTTTGTTGAGATATAGGGCTCGGCGGATCGTAAGCTGCCGCTCGGCCTTGACTCCACACCTCCGAATGGCCTCACCCACACCATCCTCTACCCCACCACAGGATGCAGGCTTCGGGGAACCGTACGAGTCGCGCGTTCGCTAGCCCTAATCAGCTCTTCGTCGCAAGCGAACCTTGGACGATGCGACAAACGCCGGATCCCCCGAAGCTCTACTGAGCGCACAACGTGCGACTTGGTTCCCAAGCTCCCACCCACTGCTTCGCCATGTTGAAGGCGCCAGGCCTCGCAAGCGTTGCCGCGCCGAGCCATCCATCTGGCTGTTTGTACCGTCGACCGGAAGCCCGGAACACGCTGCTCCACCTGCTTACGTACCCCGCTTATACGAACCTTCCATCCCGACTGTAAACACCACGCACCGCGGTGATATCGCTAATTACTTCCGTCGGCGGAGTCTGCTTTCGGTGCCACCATGGACGACCATCGAGCTGCCGTATCGTCTATCGCCTCACGCGTCCAACGTTTTCACACCTCCAAAACCCCATTTCGCATCTATCATGGCAGCACTAACAGCACCCGCCACGCAAACTTCGACCGCGAATCTATCATAGATGTCAGCGCCCTCAAGAATGTCCTCTCTATCGACACAGAATCGCAAACCGCGATCGTCCAGCCAAATGTCCCCATGGACATCCTCGTTCGTGAAACCTTGAAAGTCGGTCTTCTCCCGCCCGTGGTCATGGAGTTTCCTGGTATTACTGTGGGAGGCGGCTTCGTGGGGACGGCGGGCGAGAGTAGTAGTTTCAAGTATGGCTTTTTCGACCGCACCGTGGTGGAGGCGGAAGTTGTGCTTGCGAATGGTGAAGTGGTTGTGGCGTCAGGGGATGCGAACCAAGAGCTATTTGAGGGGCTGAGGGGGAGCTTCGGCACGCTGGGTGTGCTAACGCTTGTGAAGCTGCAGTTGATAAAGGTGAAGCAAAACGTCGAGATCACATATCATCCGACAACATCAATCGATCACGCCATGCAGCTCCTCCAAGAAGAAACACGGAAAGATGGAACAGACTACATCGACGGCATCCTCTTCTCCAAAACCTCAGGCGTCATAGTAACAGGTCGACTCACTTCCTCTCCGCCCTCGCCCACCCTCCCTCTCCGCCGCTTCTCCCGCCCCTGGAACGAATGGTTCTGGATCCACGCCAAATCTCTCGTTACGGCCCATCCATCTCCCAACAAGCCCGTCACTGAGCTCGTCCCCATAGAAGATTACCTCTTCCGCTACGACCGCGGCGCTTTCTGGACCGGCATGTACGCCTTCCGTCACTTCTTTATGCCGTTTACGCGGTTGACTCGCTTCTTGCTCGACTACTTTATGCATACGCGCATCATGTATCATGCGCTGCATGCGAGTGGGCATACGGATCGTTATATCATCCAGGATATTGGGTTTCCTGCGAGCAAGGCGGGGTTGTTCGTGCAGTGGGTGGACGAGGCGTTGGGCGTTTATCCGCTTTGGCTTTGTCCGTTGAGGGCGGATGGGCGGAGTAGTATGGGACATGCGAAGGACCTCAGGCAAAATAGGAGCGAGAAGGAGGCAGGGGAAGAGTACATTAACGTAGGCGTTTGGGGACCGTATCCTTCAGCGGAAAGCGTGTATGTCAGCATGAACCGCGCGCTAGAGGAAAAGGTGAAGGATTTAGGGGGCTTGAAGTGGCTGTACGGACGCGTCTTCTACACCGAAAACGAGTGGTGGGATCTCTACGACAAAGAAAAGTACGACGCTCTCCGCGAAAAGTTCCACGCCACCTCCCTCCCAACCATTTGGGACAAAGTGAAAGACCGAGGCAGGAAAGAAGATTTTGGCTCAGGCTGGAAGGGTGTCTTGAAGCGGATCATCAAGAGCAACGGTCTATTAAGCGGCTTCTACGGGGTATACAAGGCCATACGGGGAGGCGACTACCTCCTCAAAAAGAAACAGACATAGGGGAACCAAGCGTTCCAATCCCTCCTCTACAAACTCTCCTTCCCAGTGATCCTCACAAAATCCTTCTGTAACTCCCCCCAAACAATCTCCCTCGTCCCCTTCGCTCGCTCCTCCCTTATCACCTTCAACACGCCCTCCTTAGCAACATCGCACTTTTCATCAACAACATACACACCACTTCCAACCTCCCCATTACTCCCAACCGCCATCTTGCTCCCCCCGTCCGTCCGTCCTCCAAACACCCCACTAGTCGCAAGCCACAAATGCCGCTCCCCGACCTCCTCATCCGGAATATACAACAACGGCCCAATAACCGTAAACACGGCCCTAATAGCACTCATGCCCCAACCCCCTCCCCTCGCACTATTCCCATTCACGAATCCGGGGAAGTCGTGCACGAAGCCGACGTCGGGAGCCCGCGCTGCGACTTCTTCGAGCAGCAGCGTGAGCATGGTGGCGGCTTGGGCGCGCGCTTTCATCGGGCTGGAGGCGGAGCGCATTTGGATGTCTGTGGCGTTGGTCGTGGGGCCTTCTTTTGTGCCGCAGAAGACGGAGAGCACGCGGCGGAGTTGGCCGGGGGGCGCGGCTTGGAGCAGCGGAAGCAGATTGAGGATAAACCGCGTCCGAGAGTGCAGTACCAGACTCGCTCCGCTCCGGATGCCCTCCTCGGTGTCCTGGCCCATGCCGAACAGGCCCTGGCTCAACACCAGCAAATTGATATGCTTCTCCTTCTTCCTCAGTTCTTCGCACACCGTGTCCACGTTCCTGATCAACGCGATGTCCGAGGCTAGGAAGTGATACGCGCCATTTGGGTTGATGGAGTGCAGGCGCGACTGGAGTTGCGTCGCGCTGGCTTGCGAGCGCCCGACTATGTAGATGGTGGGGTGGGCGCAGTGCTGGGCTAGGGCGAGGAGCGTGAATTTTCCTATCCCGGAGGTGCCGCCGACGAAGACGGCGGTTAGGTGGGTGGGGAGGGTGGTGAGGGACTGCTTGATAGTGGGGAGGAGGACCATGGTGGTGGTAGTGGTGGTGTTTGGTGGTAGTGGTATGCGGTATCTAGTGGGTAGTTCTCGATTGATGAAGGGAGAGGACGCGTTCTTGGTATCGTGTTCAGGCTGCTTGTACTGATCTCTCTCGAGTGGGTCTTTGTATCGACAGCATCAAGGCAGCGGGACGAACGAACTATATACCACATCTTCAACTATCTAACCAAGCTTCGCATTGCAACCCTCCGCACCGCAAAGCCACCGCTTTGCATCGAGCCGAATCCGCGTCTACAATCGTCCGGTTCTCGTACAGCGCGCCCGATCGAGAGCTCGTGGTCGTAGACGTTCAGACGAAGCCATGTTGTGGAAGATCTGGCCAATCAGAGCGGTCGTCTCGCATAGTCGGGCGAGAGTTCGGCCGTGCGCTAGCGCATGGCTTGGAGATGACCCGGTCACTGCATCGCAGCGCTTCACTCGGGGGTATGGAATTTCCGTTGTAGGAGCTGGCGAATGCGATGCAAATTTATACATCAAGTCAGTGGAGATGTCGCGTGTACAGCTGGGTGCTGTCGGTCGGGTTCCGTCCCAGCTATCATCCGATGACGTCATTGAAACCACGATTCGACAAGCTATTGATCCGATTTGTGTTCACAAAAGGCAAACCTGGAGGCTCTAGTATGCAAAAGGCAGACCTGGAGGCTCTAGCATGCAATGTTGCTTCTCTATCGTAGCATCAGTCGACATCCCCATTGTCTATGTTGTGCTGGGGTAACAGCGCAGCGTCCACAGGTCAGATCTCACCGCCTCGGACAGCTCTCCGGTTGGAAACGTCGCCAGTCGTTACCACGACGACGACGACATTGCCAGGCCGAACGGCATTCTTCGAAGAACCGTCCAAAGCATGGACTTGGATTGCAGCCTCGGAGAATTTAGTGCGGTGTCGTCGTTTTCGCTTCAGGGCGCACAGCATCTATATCTCTTCCGACGTCTACCTCGAACGCACCATTCGCTCTACCGCTGTTCACAATGTCTCGCGGAGAAGTGCGGAGCCGACGCGCTATTCGGCACGCCAGATGCGATCGACGACCACCGGAAGCCTTGCCGTGGAGCTTCAAGCGAAAGAGAACAATGACGTTCATACCATACTAGCTAGTTCTTTCCCCCCGTCTCACCGAGAATCGCGGCGCTTTCAACGTGCTCGTTGATATTGCATCATGGTCGCTTTCTAAAACGTTCGGTAATCGAATGAGACTGGCGAGGGCTGTAACGAGTGCGGCTCCAGCAGCTGGTTACACAGCATCAATCATAGCATATCGACCATCACCTACGAGTAACGGGACATGTAAGTCCCAACACCGGCAAAGATGTGCGACCCTCCGAGATTCCAAATATCGGCAAGCCGTTATAGTTCTGCGCGTTGCTCAATTCTTAGTGGTCAGCTAGTAAACTCATGCTTCGTAAGACTATTCCCGGTCCTTGCAGAGATGACATATTGGGCGGTCGATCGTTTATTGATCTTTCGCTCCGTTGGATAGGGCTTAGTCGCGATTGGCCCTAGAGAACACGGTATTTGGAAGTCGTGGAGCTGCGCTTACCTCGCAATACAACTTGGCATTTACTTACTGAGCAGGCACTTGACATGTATACTTCGACTGGAAGCGCCATTTGAACGTTCCAACTCCTCCATTGTCAGCACTATGGCGCCGGTAACCACCTTCGCCCCGCTCTTGCTCGCGGGCCTCGCTGCAGCAAGGACTTGCTCGAACCTCACCATTCCCGTCTCCATATCATCACGGCAAGGGCAATACAGTACGTCACTCACTTGCAAACTGCATTGTAATTACGACGCAGTACGGCTCCTAGAACAAGACACCGCATGTTAGAACACCTCTGATTGAGCTTTGCTAATTTCCTATCCCACCCATCAGAAAGCATTCCTTCCGAAAGCAACCTTGACACTGGAGCCTTCGCCTTGGCTTTTGGACAACAAGGTCGCAACTACTCCGACACGCAGCTGGAAGGCTTCCAAACATTGACGGGAAACTACTCCATCTCGGCAAAGTTCTGTCATCCGGACAATGGCACTGGATCGACGATACAGTTGCTGACGCACGGCATTGGATTCGATAAGACGTGAGTAATCTTCTGCGTCTATCTCAAGCGGTGACTCACACGCTCGCAGGTACTGGGATCTCTCCTACAACAACTACAACTATAGTTATGTTGAAGTCGCCGTGGAACAAGGATACAGCACGCTCGCCATCGATCGCCTCGGCATCGGCAATTCTTCTCATGCTGACCCTATCAATGTCATCCAGGCTCGAGCGGAGATTGAAGCTCTAAACTCCATCACCACTATGCTCCGCGCTGGCACTGTGCCAGGACTCGGCTCCGCTTTCGACAAAGTGATTCATGTGGGCCACTCTTTTGGTTCGGTTCAGTCTTACTGGCTCTCCGCTCTGTACCCGGATAACACTGACGGCCTCGTTCTCACTGGATACTCTGCAAACGGATCCTTCATATCAACAACGGTTGCGTCATGGGACCTGCACAGTGCACGTTTGAACCAGCCCCTCCGTCTAGGAAACGCATCCAATGAGGGAGTGTTGAGCGTGGTGGGATCCTACCCGACGGGCGATGCGTTAATCCGAGGAGTCCAGTCGCTACTCACCAGCGCGGGCATTGAGCTTACGGACCAGGAAGTTTGGGATGAACTTGCCACTACCGAAGTCGGCAATCTTATCACCGGTTTCAATGCCACCGGCGCCACGCCGCTCGACTATCCTTCCGGCTACATGGTCGCATCCGACCTCACAGCAACACAATACGTCTTCCTCCACCAGGGCTTTTACGATGTTGGCCTAGCTGTAATCTGCGAGCAAACGAAGCAGCCAGTCACTATGGGTGAGCTTCTAACGATCGGAAATGCACCGGCGACATCATCATTCACGGGTCCAGTACTTGTCTTTACGGGCGAAAAAGATCAGCCGTTCTGCGGGTCTGACTGTTTGACGACGGGAACAGAAGCCGAAAGCCTCCCTGCGGAGGCCGCTGTGCAGTTCCCAAGCGCGAGTGCTTTCGAGGCGTACATCCAGCCGAACACGGGCCACGGATTGACGGCGCATTATAATGCGACCGCTGGCTACGAGGTTATTCAGCGTTGGTTGGCGACGCACGGACTGGCTGCTTGATTGTCGCGGATATTGGAAGCATCTAGTGCATATAGCTATAGTAACATTGTAGAAGGGGAGAGAGCTTAATACGAAATTCAAAGGCATGCCAAAAGTTTGCATTCCAAATTTCTGACGCTCACGCTCAACGCGTGATGAGGTCATTATGCTGACGGCGCCTCTTCCGCTGCCACAACCGTTCCGCCCGTTTCATGATTCTCACCTCGCCTCATCTCGTATCTTCGAAACCTTCAAGATGCAAATTTGATCATCGCTGCAACCCTCCACGCGGAATTGTTCCACAAACAGTTGAACGGTGCGGTTGTGTGCCCGTCTCCGAGGCCTAGCTCCGATCACGGTTCGGTCTTTTGCCTCGCCCTAGTTACATAGTCATTGCTTTGTCGCGGAGTGCTCCAACGAAGAAAACATTATCAAGCACCCGAAGCGCACAAGCTCCGATTGACGTTAATTGCGCGCAGGACTTACGCGACGCTACGTGGGGCTGTCCGAGCGCACCCTGGCCATTTCAAAGCCTTGACTAACATCGCATTCAGCACATCGCCCGGGAACGTCCCGCACGTGCCTTGCGACGAGCATGCGGATCTTGGAAAGCTAAGGGTTTTGGTGGGACTTGGTAGTGGGGAAAGTGACTAAACGCTGATGAATAAGAGCAGAATTGCTTACGTGCAGCAGCCATGTAGGCGAAGATTGTGAGGCTGGGATCATTCGCGTGCACATGCGCATATACGAGAGGCCTAGCTAGCCTGAAGCGAGGATTTGACTTCGTTTAACCAGGTACAATTTTGCAAGCCTACCGGTGGGCGATTCTATCATAGACTATGTCGGGAAAGGCGCGGTACACCTTGGCCGTTGATACGACTAGGTTCGGGAAGGTACAATTGCCTTGGCCGTTAATGAGACTACGTTTGGGAAGGGGTGGTATCACCCTGATCGTTGATAGGCCCAACTTGGGGCGACATCCGGATAAACAGCGCCGTTACACCACGAGGCTTCTGCTCCTGGATCCGCCAATCAATACTATTTCTACGATAATGAGGATGATGAAGGGTTTAGTCACCCCGTTGATATCAACTTTGACGCTGGGCGAGCGCAATGATGCAATCAATATGCACCTGCACCCACCGCCTAGCGGAACGTTGCACGAGAACAGTCTAGTGGATGGAGGCAGGCGATGGTGACCATCTCATTTCTGCGCCTCCTAGCTCCGAGAATTGGATTACGAGATGCTTTGAGCAGGAAGAGATTGCAAGAGAAAGGGTAGCAGAAGATAGTATAAAGAGGGCACTGAGGACGCATGAATTTGCACATCAGCCCACTTCGACAGCTCTGCATCATTCAAGGCCATTTCTACGGCACATCAAGTCAAGCTTTCAAAATGAAACTCGGATCCAGCATTGCACTCCTGGCCTTTGGCCTTTTCAACGCTGTTAGCGGTGATGGTACCTTCACCTCACTCCATCACTCCTCAGACACTTCTAACATATCGCAGCCGTCCCATGGGAGCGCATCGACAAGAACAACTCCGTAAGTAACATCCCGCCTCCGCCTCAATGATTCATGTCTAACACTGCATAGCTTCTCCTTATCCTCGACTTGCAGGTTGGCTTGTACCAAGTGGCCCGTGATTGGGACCCCACTCTCTACCGCGAGAACATAATGGCGCACGCCGCCATTGGAAAATTGTTCGATCTCCCCGTCGTCATGACCACCTCCGCCCAGCAAGGGCCCAATGGACCGCTCCCTAAAGAGATGTTGGAGATGTATCCCGACGCCCCGCTCATCAAGCGCCAGGGTGAGGTTGAGTAAGTCCTTCTGTCCCCTGCATACAAGCCCAACCCACTAACATTCCCCACAGCGCTTGGGATAATGCCGACTTCCGCGCCGCCGTCAAAGCAGCAAACAAGACCCAAATCATCGTTGGTGGCATCACAACCGACGTCTGCACCACCTTCCTCGCGCTCTCCCTCCGCGCCGAGGGCTACTCCGTCTTCGCCAACGTCGAGGCCTCGGGCACCACCACGGCACTCGTCCGTGACACGTCGAATTCGCGCATGCAGCAGGCGGGTGTGCAGCTCGTTAGTACGTTTAGCATCGTGTGTGATTTGATGCGTGATTGGAGGAACACGCCGGGAAGCAAGGACGTGCTGCCATGGTTCGATCAGTATATGCCTGTATACGGGATGTTGGCGAGAGGCCATGCTGCGGCGGTTGAGAATGGGACGTTGGCTCCGGGCGAGGCAGAGTTGATCTAGGGGAGCAGATAGCAGGGTGGAGCGAGAGTGGAGGAAGTATGGGGGGTTTGCGCGAATGATGAAGTAGGTGAGAGTGTGGAATGGTCTGCATGTCTACGCATGAGCACTTTCTACCTGACATGTAGACCGCAGCCATTGCTGTATAGATTCAATAAAAGGAACCGTCATTACATTTTCCCAACCACGTTACTAACCATCCATTCTTTACCCACCACAACTCTACAGGGTCATCGCAAAACAAGCACCCAACATCTAACTCAACTTGATATTCTCAATCGTACTAAGAAGCCCGCTCAAGGCGTTGTCCAGCCCACTGAAAGCGGTCTGGAGGAGGGTTCCCAAGGCCACAGGACCGAGGCTATCGAGACCGCTGCCGAGGATGGAAAGGGGGGTTGAGACGGCTTGGGCGGAGGTGGCGAGTTGGGGGAGCAATTGCGCGAGGAGTTGTTGTTCTTGGTCGGAGAAGGCTAGTTCTTCTATTATTGGGTGGGTGGTCAGTAAGGGTTAGAGCATGTTGGATGTTGGAGAGCAAGCTGGGAGAAGGAGAGGAGGGGGGGGGCAAAGCATGGAGCGTAGTGTGAACACGTACGGCTTGTGACAGCGTCGATAGTGTCTTGGAGAGCAGTCTGGATCTGGGTAAACACGCCAACTAGGCTCTGAGTGCTAGGATACCGTTAGACTTCTAGATCATTCAACAACCCTACAGAGATTGTACTACATACCCGTTCAGAAGACTGCCTAGATCTGGAACCTGCCTACCCTGGAGGGGCTGGGTAACTGGTAACGGGAATGGGAGGGTGGTCACGACACCCTGGAACTTGGTGGCTGCACCCAAGAGCTGCTTGATTGTCTCGCCAAGGTTCGTGACGAAGGATTGCGTGGCAGGAATGGTGTTGTTGACGGGGTCGGCGAGGATGGTTTTGGTTAAGTCCGCTGGGGCGTTTGTTAGCAAGACACATTAGCCATTAGATGTGGACATACTAATGTTGCCTAAGAGAGGATTCAGGGCCGAAGTTACCCCGTTGAGCGTAGGTCCAATGATGGCCAGTCCGCTGAGGTCAGGGAGTTGACGGACTTCGAGGGACCTGGCGGCAGGGTGAGATGCGGAGATACGAGTGATGGCCAACGCGAGGGTAATCGTAGTGAAGTGCATAGTTGCGATGTTTGGTGCGAGCGTTGAACAAATGTTAGTTGCCTAGATGGGGGTGGGGTAGTGAGAGAAATGAAGATGGAGGCTAGATGCCAGGCTTATATATGTTTGCACAGAGGGTGGGAAAGCTTGTTTTCCTCCGGATTGTCCGTTCGTGTCGCAGTGGTACGAAAGCGTTTTATGTGGAGTTAAGTATGGCGACATTTTGGTCGTAAGGAACTTTCATGTGGGCCTTCTCACTTGGATAATGCATTGAGGGTCAATATGGAGCTTTCCGTTAATGACGATGACATCGCGCTCGCAATTGAGCGATGAGGTTGATAATAGCATCAAGAAGGCTCACATGCGATTTTCAGCATCGTGTAGCTGGAATGCTTGAAGGTCCACCCATCTGGACGACCCACCCATTTGGATGGTACGAAGTGGTACCTGGAATTTCCGGCTATAAGATTTCCAATCGTGCGTGGGTGGTTAAATTCCGCAATAGAGTTCTGTTCATCTGAAAGCTGTGGTGTTGTAGTTGAAAGATGATGGTTGAAGCTTTGGAGTTGTGGTGGAGCCGGGCCCAACAAAGCGGAGCCGATCCGAACGGCCCGGCACGTGTTGTCCGCACCTTTCCCGCCGTTGCCACCGCTATCATGTGATGAATCACTCGGCCGTTCTTTTATTGGACCCTATCCCGACATAAATCCGCTTTCCAGTCGTATAGGAGTATTTTCGTAAGCTTCAAATTCCCCAAGCCCTTCTTGGAATGCAAATACTTCAACAAGGGTGAGTGCACCCAACTGAATGGATCTGGGTTGTAGCCAGTTCCAACTTCAGTAACTTGACATATCTCACCCCCACTTGATGAGGGTTATACCTAAGGTATGGATACGTGTGAAGACTGTGTTCGACTAGTCGTTTCCCCACTCAAATACGCGGGTGTTATGTCCTGGATGGAATGCAAACCTTTCTCCTGAAATCGCGTCTCAGGAGTTCGGGAAGCTCGGGATTTAATGTAAGGTGCAAGTGGGGGTCATGACAGTCACCAACACTGAGACCGCCCGCGCCAATGGACTGTTTATGAATATTTACAACACGTGCAGACGTTTGTGCAGAACAGTCTGTAAGATGAGCATAGAATTGCTGGCGCAATGCGATTTCAATTATATTGGACGGTGTGGTAGACGGAAAAACACTGAGAGCGGGATGTTAGCAAGAGACAGATGCTCTATCAAGGCCAATACTCACAATCTTCCGCAGCCAGCCAGGGTGACTTCACTGGCTACTTTAGTATTCGAGAGGCTAGCTAAATTGCATTCGCTATGCAAGACGTACTTCTCAGCGTATATGGCGCCATCGAGCAACATGGAATGCCGTGATTGGGGACTCTAGTACTCAACGACGCTGTCAGTGAGCAAAAGCCGATGCTTCTTATCACTTTGGAGCTTCAATGTTGGCTGTTCATCCCAACATAGATGCTTCTTCATGTTCGCTCGTCGGACATACGCCTCGTATACCGGGGCATGAGCTTCTCACCAAGTGACACCCGTTCAATGTGTCTGTGTGACACCCGTCTATTCCAATTCACAGTACACGTGAACGGCGATATATCCCATCAATATCTACGCTTCATTTCGAAGATCTGCGAAATCATTCACAAACTATTATTAGTAAAAGAGCGTCGCTGCGATGGTTGCGCGCAGAAGCTCGAGCATGTGGGCTCGGAGTGCGTCAATGCACGCCGTAGACGATGCGAAAGGCGATGGAACCACACGATATGCCGGGTCCGATGTGTAGTCTGAATCAGCTGTCATGAACGCAGCGAAGAGTCCTTGAGACTGTTTAGGTGATGGTGACTCCGATCATTCCCTAGGGACCCCAGCGGCGCGTTCAAGAATGCCGACTTCGTACATCTGGATTTGTACTAGTCGGTCTCATGCCTTGCGACGTTGCTGCATAGCCTGCGGCATCTGTAATATTCCTACAACATTCTATCTCGTAAAACAACGTGGCGGGTGAGCAAAACAGGCACGAAGGGTGAACAAAATAGTGGCCGGAAGGATTACCAAAACGACTTCGCTTGTCGGAGTAAGAGTTCCTAAGTTACTACTCGGCTGATGTAAGGGTTGAAATCAACTATGCCACATATCGTATGAACATGAAGGAGCCGTGGGGAGCGTGATTATCGGACTTAGTCTAACATTGATTCAAGTGCACCCCCAGAGACATAGGTGTTATCATTCGTGAGGAAAGTGTCGTCGGCGAAGCTACCTGAGTTGGAGCTGTCATGCGATAGGTGTTCGGACGATAAGTAGTCACCTAGGCGTTAAATGGGGTTTTCGCCGTCGAGATTTCAACTCCGTTCATTCTCACCATAAAATATTATCATTACGGTGGGATTGACCATGCCTGGTCCTGCGACAATGGTCAAGATAAGACATACTTTGTGGACGACATTTTCTATTACAATGTAAGTGCAAACAATTCACCCTTGTATTTCTTAATGACTTGTGAGGACGACGGTCTGATACGAAGAAGATCCTTGGTACGAATGACAATCCGGACGTGTGGACGTTCTCTTGGGGGTCGCAACAGACTGGCATTACAACAGGACACGTAGAGTGGCAGTGGTCATGGGAACCGCGATAGGCTTGTAAATTGTATCTTCGGATAAGGGTGGCTTTGAGAGGTAGGGTATTGGTGAAGAATTAATGGAAGTTAGCGAAATCGCTTCGTTTCTTATTGGAGGGCGGTGCGCATATCAAGAACATTATTATTGTCATCCCCGTAAACGATCTACTTCTACACTTTCCCAGCACCGCATCGAAAATCAAAGCTCCTGAAGTTCCACTTCGAGCCCTCCCTCAAAGCAGTCTCCGTCGTAGTTTTCCCCGGCAATGTACATGGCAGGGTACTTTTCTTCCTTCGGCAGACAGACCTTCAGCCGATTTGCCTGCTCGCCTACGTTGCACTCCAGATTACCCTCATCCGAGTCGCACACAAGCATACTTTCGTTGTTCGCTTGACCGAGAGCTTGAAACCCGACAGCCGCGGCGCCATTACTGGGTACGGCTTCTGCAATAGCGATAAGATTGTTCTCATCGAGCAGATGACCTTCAGCATCGAGCTTGAAAGCAGATCCCCTGTCGCTAAAGCGCACTGGCTTAGCGCCTCTGGAGTCGCTACGCGCGTGGACTTTTGCGGCGCTACCGGCGAGCAAGCCAGCCGCTCTCGGTGGGAGCATAATGAAGCTGCACGTCATGACCGTCGTCGCAGTTGATGTTATAGTTATGGTAGGCTCGTCGAGCTGGTATGTGATGGTATCGGGCGGAATCTAGTTTCATATTTAGCTGGTATCCTCATTTCGTGATGTGCCACGTACGGTTAAGTAGCCGGGTACCACTATGACATTGGTGCGTGTTGTAGTCGTTGGGACAACGGTCGGTACTGTAATTGTGTTCGTTACTGACTGAAAAGCGGTGGTAGTCGTCCAACTAGTAGCCCTGGAGGTCAAAAGTGAGGTTATTGTGGTCGTTGGTGTCGGTATTGAAAGGCACCCGCAAACGGTTGAAGCGACCTTGGACTGGAGTGACTTGATGATTTCGACACCGCTCTTCTTGGTCGCTCGGGCTTCTAAGCTGCGCTTTTGAGCCCAAACCAACGGATCTGCCGTAACGTATCCATCGGTGTCTCGCTTGGCAAATTTAAGGGTTGTAGAAATTGGGCAAAAAGTAGAAGTGGTCGTCACAACTTCTTCAACAATCACAACTGGATCGGTGACGAAAACAGTATCAAATGTTCTTGTTAAGGTTGTGGTATATAGACTATAATAGAGTTAGTCTAAGAAAAGAGGCCGCTTCATCGTCGCGTAGAATAGCCTACCTAACCGTTGGTATCGTCACCGTAACATCTTGCCGCAATATAGTTGTGATAGGCACCGTAACAGTTGCAGCCACCGTTCTAGTGGAGAGAATGGTCGAAGTGGTCAAACCCGTCCGAGTCACAGTAGCTGTGGGTTTTTTGAGGAAAGAAGCGCAGTGGCTAGTGACTTTAGCATCGTTTTTGACTTCTTTGATGATGCCAGTGACGATGGCACAGATCAGGGCAGAATGACCGCGCTGATCAAGCTGCTGCTCGATGGGTGATCCATGAGCCACAGCAAAAAGAGCAAAAATTGAAAAAAGGAGATTTAGGACGGATGCCATGTCGAAGGAAGGGAATCTGCTTGCCGTGGAAGATTTTGCGGGAAACCGCGTTGGCATGGACTTCACTTGTACCGAGTGTTGAGCAGCACCCCAGCAACATTCGATTTTTGGGCTGCCCATCGATGCTTCCGTCTATGCCGGTGAGTAGTCCACGGCCGTTCCTCTCCCACCTCCGATTGGTGGTCATAAACTTACAGCCAGCCCTCTCCCTCTAGCACACGCCAAAATCCCACAATGGGAATAACAGGAACGTGAGATCCAAAGAGGACTTCCGCATACACCAGTACAGTACAATTCGGGACCGCCGTAGGATCGTGCATGCTGGAGGGTCCAACCAAGCGCATCGATCGTATGCGCCACAGTAGCCTCGCCCAGCTGTCAAAACGCCATGGTGCGCTGTTCCTGGTATTTGGTGCGATGCGTGCATCTAACCGACGTCTTTCTCAGCCGTAGAGTGTAGATGAGGCGGAAATGCGTTGGCGATGCGGTCTGGGCTCTTTTAGCGTTCACGGTCTATACTATGTTCGGACTAGTCTAAGCGGCATGTCTTTGGGCCGAGGTGCATGTGTTGCGACTCTCCTACACTACCATTGTTAATCCGTTTAAGGACGCAAACTCAAGCTCTAAGCATCTTGAAGATGAGTTCGCCAAACAGCTAAATCGAACGGCAAGTTTGAGAATGCGAGGTCAAATTCATCGGCCAGTGGTTTGATTGGCGTAGAGAAAGAGAAGCCGCAACCTCTCGCTCTTGCTAGGAAGGTCGATATTAATGCAACAGAAAAAATCGCAATGGAAAGAACCCTAGGATCTCGTGGGAAGACCATGTCGCCACAAGATGCCCCGTCTACCATCCGCTCGTCACAAGATTACGTCCACGTATCACTCTCCGCCTCACCGACCTCAACCAACCGCCTCAGTATGACCCCTCATCAAGCTCCTGATACATCCGCTCCAAAGTCTCTTCAACCTGCTCAACTGAAGCCTTGATCTCCTCGGTTCCGGCCTCGACACCAAACGCATCCAGCACCTGCTGAATGAAAAGCGCCGACGTCTGATCCCGTCCTCTGCTCGAGATCCTACCATTCTCTCTACGACCTCCGGATCTACGGCGGCCCTCGCAACGCCGTAAGACTGACCGCGCTAGCCTTGAGGCTCGATCTCGTGTGGTCGCTCGAGATGAAGGCGCTGTTGACGGAGGATCCGCTGACCTTGCAGTCGATGTGTCCGAAGTCGCAGCGGTTGACGATGAAATGCCGTTGCCCTCTTCCGTAAACCACGGTGCTCTACAGATCGGACACCCGCTACGCCACGGCTCGTTACCCTTAACATGTCTCTCCAGGCACTTCCTTCCAAAGACATGTCCACAACAGCGTTTTCCGCCGTCTCGGGCTGCCGAGATGTCGACGCGGACAGCCCATTCGCCTTCGGTGTTGCTCGGGTCTAGTAGTGGTTGTTGGAAGTCGATGTATGGCTCCCTGCATATTGGGCATTCTGAAGAGTCAAGGTCCGCAGAGTTGAGCCTCAGGGGAGTGGTGAAGAGAACGAAGCCTTGGATTGGCGCGCGACGTGGGGTACTTGTCGGCTGCGGCGCCATGGTGGAGTGTTGCCGTAGTCGACGTTGAATGCTAGAAGAAAGTCCGCAGTGAAGGAGGTTGTGGGAGATCAAAACGAAATCTGTATTCGAAGGGGAATGAAAACCAGGAAGAAGGGGTTACGGTCGATGGTAAGTTGCAGCAGTGTATAAATCCGCGACACGTGAATTCGAGGACGGAACTTCATTCACACCTTGAGTAGAACAACCATGCGGCTATTATCGTGTCCCGCTGATGCCTGACATTTCTCCCCATTGAAGGGCACTTGTTTGCTTTGCCATCTCCACTTCACGCGTTCGTCAGCGTGCTGGTGCCTAAAGCCCGCTAGCACGGAACAGCCGTGTCGAGACTTCACAATCGTAGCGGCGTACAATCGAGACTGCGACTTCAACCCTAGCCGTGAATGGTTGAGCATGTGCCATGAAGAGCTTTTTCGTAGTTGGTTTCTGTGGTACACTTTGGTATTGGTTGGGTGTATGGTCATAAGATATTTTACTAGAGAACCTAGCAATGTCCCTAACGACTACCGGTATCCCACGGGTGGAAACGTCGAATCCTAAGCAGTGAACTCATTCGCCTCAGACCTCCATAACAAATTGACGTTTCAAGGCCAGACGCACCATAACGCACGCTAACCGGTCACCCTATCTAATACTCAAGATGATCGTCAAAGAAGCGGAAGCCGCGCTTGTGGTTATTCGGATTCAGCTGCTCTACCGAGCGGTCTGACATGTTCACGCCGAGCGTTATCCAGGAGATGATCCCGTCTGTGCATGTTAGCATCCATTTTATGGTTGTAGTGTGCCTTTATAAGGCTTGGACTTACCCTTGGGATAATTAGGACCCAGCCACGACCACCGAGTGAAGGGATCGTATTGGTCCGAGGCACTGTACGAGTTCCAGATATCCTTTATGTTGCTGACATACTCGTTCTTGTTCTCGGTGTACGGATGTGTTTGCTGAAACATATAAGGCCATGTCGCAAGTTAAGAGTTTCGAAAGGTGATTGCCTTACCACAACCCAAGATCGCGGCCACTCATCGAAAAAGATCTGCCCCACATGGATAAAGCGTTTGTCACCATGCGGGCGAACGGCAACATGAAGATGAACGTTGCGCCCACCATAGTTACCCGGAAAGATGGTGTCGAAGTCCACAGTGCCCCATTTGGAGCTAGGCTGCCAGCCTCGCAACCAGGACGTATTCGTTGCACTGTAAGCACCGAGGGCATTCGCTTGCCAAACGTCTACGCGAGCACCTTGCAGTGGCTTGCAGGTCGATACATCAATGATTTGCATGGCAAGGCGGAGGTAGATGCCCTTCTGGTCGACACGGATGTCCTGGCGCTCGAGCTGGCCTTCGTGGTAGTATGGACCGGGGATGTTCTCGGGCGTGGTGATGCAGACAGAGGGGCGAGAAGATGGCTTGTCATCCCAGTGGAAGCCGAAAAGCTCTTGGTCGTCTTTGGTATGCTTGTTTTCCTCGTGGCTGAGTGCGTTCCACTTTGTGAGGGCGGGCAAGTTTGGTTTGATGTCTGCACAAGTTTTAGTCACCGTACAAGCTAGTCGTCAATCAACCGGGAAAATAATAGGCTCACCACGAGTATCATGACCGCGAGCTCTGCGGATTCGGTGAAGCGTCTCCTCTCGCTCGGCTACCATGCGTTTGTGAAGGTCCTTAAGCTCCGGCGTCTCGAGGCACTGGCTCATAGCCTCGGTGCTGCGAGCGACGTGGTGACTGTACCGGACCTTTTCTTCAGCGGAGAGATCCAGGTGCGCAGCTACGGCGGCTACGGCCAAAGCCGCAGCGGCGAAGCGGATAACTTTGTCGAAGAGCATCGTTGTGAAAGGAGGAGTGGTAGATTGACATGGTGATTGAAGAAAAGAGAAGATCAAGGTCGGGAAAGTGCGACCAAGAACAGGTTTGAGGGCGTTTGCAAGGCGCAGACCAAGTCTCCGTCACCTGGAACTCGTGCCCGAACAAATCAGACTCACTCAGGCATTGCAGCGCCATCCCGTGCCACCAACGGCATACTGGGGTGAAATCACCCTCAAACATGGAGGGGGACCGGCAAGGTCCTCGAGTGGTAGAGCTCGACAGCGAAGTTGCTCTCGAAAAGATGCCGTAGCAACGCTGGCACGCACGTCGGAAAGGAACTATGTTACTGTACTTCGGTTGCCCAAAGGAGATAAACACCGGAGTTTCAGAGCCTTCGCCGTCTAACGAACGCATCGTTTGTTATAGGCTCGTCGGCTTGGACGCCATACAAGATATACAAGATGTACAAGATCAACATGGAGGGCTACACTTGGGGTGGCAACCAATACCCTCACAACCCTCACAACCGACAGTGGAATTCATCACGACGAGCCCGTGATGATGTTCAACATTTCGGCCTCTGTCAACAAACCAACGATGACTGAACCGCAAAATGCGAATCGAAGTGGAGAAAGGAGGCCCGTCAACGTCTGCCGCGGATGAAGTCCACGTCCACACGCACCCTAACCCCTTCCAACCTAGCCTCTTCCGCTCCGAAAACCGGCCAATCCAAAACCCTCACCCCCAAGCACCAAAAAAACCCCAGAAAAGCTCCCCAGAGCTCTCCGTCACTCCCCCGAATTCAAAATGGCAGCCCGCACACTCCGCATCGGTGCGCATCCCCCTTCTTCCCCAATTCCTCCCTTGTGACACCCAATTGACCCCATGCAGGCCTCATTCCCGGCGACGGCATTGGCCGCGAAGTCATCCCAGCAGGCCGCCGCATCCTCGAAGCGCTGCCCACCAGCCTCGGCCTCAAATTCTCCTTTACGCATCTCGATGCGGGCTTCGAGACGTTCCAGAAGCAGGGTGTTGCGCTGCCGGACAAAACGGTCGAGGTGCTGAAGAGCGATTGTGATGGTGCGCTTTTTGGAGCAGTTTCGTACGTTTTCGCCCCTCGGTATCACGCGCCAATTGCATTCGCAGATCAGTTCTGCTGCATTGCGCGCAAGTAGTTGGATCGTGGGCTAATGGCGGTACTACAGGAGCCCCACGACGGCCACGAAAGGCTACTCCTCCCCCATAGTAGCACTCCGCAAACGCCTGCACCTCTACGCCAACGTCCGCCCCGTGAAATCCACGCTCTCTTCCCCGCGCCCCGTTGACCTAGTCATTGTCCGCGAAAATACCGAGGACCTCTACGTAAAAGAAGAGCGCACCTACGCCGCGCCCGACGGGTCCAAGATCGCCGAGGCTATAAAACGCATTTCCGAGACTGCGTCTTACAATATCGCAGCTATGGCCGGCGATATCGCGTTGCGCAGGCAGAGGGTGAGGGATGGTGGAGTGGGTGCGAAGAGCATTCATTCCAGGCCGTTGGTAACAATCACGCACAAGAGCAATGTGTTGAGTCAGACGGATGGGCTGTTCAGGGAGACGGCGAGGCGCGCGTTGGCCGAGAACCGGTATCAGATGGTCGAGGTCGAGGAGCAGATTGTAGATTCCATGGTGTACAAGCTCTTCCGCCAGCCAGGCGACTACGACGTCATCGTGGCGCCAAACCTCTATGGCGACATCCTCTCCGACGGCGCCGCAGCGCTGGTCGGCTCGCTCGGTCTCGTACCGTCTGCGAATGTGGGCAAGGATTTCGTCATTGGCGAGCCGTGCCACGGGTCCGCGCCAGACATCGAGGGCCTCGGTATCGCGAACCCCATTGCGACGATAAGGTCTACGGCACTCATGCTCGAATTCCAGGGCCAGGAGGAGGCCGCAGCGAGGATTTACAAGGCGGTTGATGCCAATCTTGAGGAGGGGAAGCTGTTGACGCCCGATATGGGGGGTAAGGCGACGACGGAGGAGGTCATCAACGATGTGTGCAAGAGGTTGTAGGGTCCAGATGGTGTTGTTAGAGCGGTAAGGTGTACATTAGATACCATGTAAAAGCGCGCAGATTGGTCTAGCAGGTTGGTCTATCAAAGTTGGTCTATCCGATGCTCATGGCGATGCTCGCCTCTTGTGACAGTTGCCCAGGACGCCATCAAATGCCCAAAGCGGGACCATATCTAATCCAATTCATCGTCATCTCCACCAGTCGTCTGCTGCTCCCCTTTGGCACCGTGCACGGCTTCAAACTGCGCCTTGGGCGTCTCGGCACCCTGCTTCTCCGCGTCCTCGGTGGGTAGGAGTTGGAAGATGATGACGAAGAGCTCCGTGTTGGTGTTGCGGTCTTTGAGCACATATCTAAGAGAATGGGTGCTTGGTTAGTCAGACCGCGATCCCAGCTAGCTGTTCCATCGTGCAGGAGGATGAGCGTGCGGCGCTCACGCGTTCACGCGATTACGCAGACCCCGCCCAAAAGATGGGAAGAGGGGAGGAAATAACAAGAATAGAATATCGACGTACCGTAGCGGCTGCCCATCCCAATGCCCAAGAATAGAAATCGGCGGCAGTCCATACCCAATCTTGAGCGCAAACTCGTTGAAATCCAGATATGGATTGAAGAAGTCGCACTTGTGCTCTCGGCCCGCTTCAAAGTCGTATTCCTTCCGTTTCGCCTCGTTGAGGAAGTGTTTCTGGCGTTGCGCCGACGCGGTGGGTATATTGTGTTTCGTCCGTACCTCTTGGCCATCGCCTTCGGCGCCCTCTTCGTACACGACGGCCTCACCCTCCTTGTCTTCGTTCGGATCCAGCGCCGCCTTGGTATCGCCCTTCCCGCCTACGTTCAGCACGTTTATCGAGCTCAGTAGCGCGCCATACAGATACGGTTTGTCGCCATACACATCGCCGTCGAGACCGGGGTCAATCCACCACTTCACTATCCCAAACGCTTTATCGAATAGAGGTGGGAGGCGGTCGCGAATTGGATGCTCGAAATCGTTGCCGAAGACGACGTGGTCGCCGTTCAGCGTCTTCTTGGGCGTGAAGGAGAAGGATATGGAGTAGCGGTCGTGCGGGTGTTGTGGGGTGGAGAAGTAGGGCGATGTTTTGGGGGAGTTTTTGGGGAGGCCTGTGGAGATGGTTAGTGAGGGAGTCTTCGGTATGGGACAAATGCGCGAAGGCGGGGTCATGGCACCTCTGTAGTCCTTGATGCGGACGTGTATTCTCGCGTCGAGGTGCTCCGAGGAGATGTTTACGGGCTTCTCGCTATTGACGAGGACATCTTGGTGCTTGGAAGTGTCGTATGTCGGACCGGCCGTGACCCGGAGCATGTAATTCTCGTGGTGCTGCATGGCGGTATCGATGCGCTGTTGGTGAGGTTGTACCAAAGGTGGGGAAGAATCAGGCTTCGACTAAGAGGTATGCCAGAATAAGAGGAGTGCGGGGCGCAGCACTGGAGGGGTGTTGATGATGGGCGCGCGCGTAGGCGGAAAATTGTTGACGATCACTATGACGTTGGAGGGTCCTGCAGGGATCTGGCGTGGGCGCTAGTCCGTGTTGAGACGTACTGCATGTGCGCATATTACAAGCATGAGGACGGCAATGGGAACGAAGCGGGGATGGGCTTGGTGGTATATACGGGGTTTGGGAGGTAATTCCTACCCCTCAGTTGATAGCCCACAGTTCCGTCAAAGATCAGGACTCCACTACGCCACCGTCGTCAACTCGTCAATGTTCACGCGCTCGTAGAATGATACATGGCCGTACGCTTCCCAGTACTGCGCTAGGCGGTCGTGCGAGATCATGATAAGTTGCGATGCCATGTAATCATCTAAATATAGTAAGCTTCTCTCCGCAGCGCAGTCATTTGTGAGTACTTACCGTCTCTAAAGCCCCTATCCGCTTTGTGGCCAACGCTCTTGACGATTCGCGCCCCTTTGAATAACTCCTCGGTAGCTACGCGGATGAGCCCGTTGGGTCCAATGTCTGGCGCTATAAAAGTGTACTCTCCACGCGGTATGTTTGGGTCGCCGGTGAGTTTGACGGCTTCGAGGCGACCACGGTAGATACTCTCGTCTTCTTTCATACGGCGGTAGTCCGCATTCGACGAGGAATCCATTGTTGTTTCGCGTAAGGTAGAGACGCTCTGCCCCAGAGCTATTGCTGAGTCTTCGTCGGGCGAATGCGTGAGTTCAGTCGGCTCCTCCTCCCACTCGGCCGCATGAGTGGGCGCCGTGCTCCAGGACCCGGCACTGCTGACGCTGCCGTCGCGCTCCCTCGCCTTCATAGTCCAGTACGCCTTCTCTGGCAGCGGCTGCGGATCGTCCGGCTGCATGATGGCCAAAAATTCGCATCCATGGCCAGCATAGTCGCCGCACCAGATGCCCTGCCATGGTTTCTCACGCGTCGGCGTATAGCACTCTTCCGGAAGCGTCCCCCACGTTGTAATATCCTCGCCCACGCGCATACTAACGCCATACGGCCGCGACGAGAACTCCATCCATTTTCTGATTCGAAAGCTCGACGTCGATAGCTCGGACATCTTGGCAGGACGGTTACCAGTGTCTCTGAAGTGACTCGGCGAGTCGGTGCGCGACCGGCTTATGCTAGGCAGGGTAAGTGGCGGCCACACAGGGGTCGTCTCTGCTGTCCTGTGAGCTGGCCAAGGTCGTGCGAGCATGAGTCTCGAGTACAGTGCCGCGGTAGAGTGAAGCGATCGGTTGAAGACATCCATCGAGATCTCTTTCTGCAGACGATACCCCACGTCACCGACGGCCTTCTCGTACGCTTCGGCATCCAAGCGTATGACTGGGGCATTGAGATCGAGTCGGATACGCGGATTGAACGTGTGTATGATGGCATCCGGATTCCAGTCCCAGTACTGGAACGTGGGCTGCCGCCGCTCGGCGACTAGTGCGTACGCCTCGATGGCATCCAGTCGATGGTCGTATCGTGCTATGAGCAGCTTCCCCGTGTGCGGACTGTCGGCGAACCATATCTTGCTCTTCGGAATGAACCAGTACGGGTGATGGAGCTTGAACGTGTCTCGCCAAGTTGAGTTTGCCGGTTTCGGGGTCGTGTGCCCCGAGGCATGAGACTGCACGAATGGTTGATAGAGCGAATCTTGGAGAGAATGCTGATGGAGTGCGTGGTTGGCGAGGCCAACTGCAAGTAGGTCCGAAAGTGACAAGTACCCGAGAATATGATGAATGAGTTCGGATGGTAGAGCCAGAATCAGAGGCATGGTATCGTCGGCCATTTCGGTGGCGCAAAATGGTTCGTAACGAAATGTATGATAGTTCGCCAACGGCAACTCGATATGTCCCGCGAGCTGCAGAGATCCCAAGCGACCAAGGTGGCGAGCAAAGGTACAAAAGACGCCGCGCTTCACAAGCAAACCCCGCAAGCTTGTATCGCGATATAGTCGGCTCGCCCGACGTAAACACCTCAGGCCAGCGTCCCAGGTAAGTGGAAAGACGATGAGTGGTCCCGAGCGGCGACTTGGCCGTTGCTATCTGCACGCCTGTCGTGACACCTTCCGAATCCCGCTTAGCACGGTGCCGTTCCGACCCTTAAGTTGGGGCAGCATGCACGATGGCCGTCCTCGACAATCTGGGGAGTATTATCACCTGCTGGATTCGATAATGGCGAGCCGGTTTTGGACGGGGGGATGAGCCTGCTGCGATATCGGGGTGATGCGCGGCAGGGTTTGGTGCAGCCGGGAATAATCTCCGAGTATCGAGGCTGGGGGAGATTACCTTTCAAACAGCGAAGGAAGTATATAGAGCGGTACGCAAAGATGGAGGCATATAAAAAGTTTAAGGTGTCTAGAGAGGCCGGCTTGAAGTTTCAAAGGCAAGGAGGTGTGAATGACGATGTTCGAAGCTCGAGCTGCATCATGCCGAGCACGGGCCATCCGTTGACACCGGCGGCGCCATTGTGGGGAGACTACAACCTCACCTCTTCACTCCTACATCATCAAAATTCCTAATGGCAACCCGCGTGCGATGGTATTGTGACTATATAAGTCGCTGTCGATGTGTGAAATCTCCTTTGAAGACTGCCCCATTCCTCCGACTTGTGGCGAGCACCCCGTTACCACACCCATTAACATACCCTCACACATCGCCGTTCTTCGGTTCTTCGATCTCTGTTTCAATTATCGTTATCCATACAACCACTGTAAGCCGTCTTTCATGTCATGGCCTTAGAGCAAGAAGAGCAACAATGTCCCTTGTTCTAGTCTTGCACAATGTTTTCCCTGAGACCTATTGCAAACGAAGAGTACTAACAGGGTACGACCACACAACGAGAAGCGTATACTATATAAGACGCTTCGACCTCCAACACTCTCTCTGTCAAGCCCACATTACCCCCTGATATCAGCATTAACTCCAAACCCTGTACCGCTACCATCAAAAGGCAACGAGAAGTATTCACAACCGACCATGTTTATTCCCACCGCCTTCTTGGTCCTCATCGCGGTCGCGAGCGCCATTCCGGCACCTCTTAACGAAATTCCCGCATGTTCCAACGATCGAGCCGGTATCGCACTGAAAGAGTTCAACAATTATTCCTTCCAAGCCTGTGCACACTTGTTCGAGCACGGGGCCTTGAAAGGGCCCGCCCAGAATACTACTCATATTTTGCGTGGTACTAAAACCCCTGGAGATGGTAGTGAAGACAAAGAGAAAAAATACTTATATCTAAAGATCACGTGGAAGTTGGTAGAAAATGTCAGCACGATGGGCTTGGGCGCGTGCGAGTATGCTTTTACCAACAAAGAGGCTTACGAGTATAATGCAGACAAGGGCAATGTATGTTCGACGGCGTCGACCCGGGAAATGTATATCATGGCTTGGGAGTTCCAGAGGGAGGGCAGGAAGTATGTTGCTGAACTTGCAAATGAGGAGAGGCCTTTCCGGAATGATGTGTCCGGGCAGCAGGGGTCGTTCTGGGAATAGTGGGTCGATTTTTGTCTTTCGGACTTGCACCTCTTCGTTACGCGGCCTTACACTGTAAATATGGGTTCAGTTCTAGTCTTTCTGCTTGCCGTTTGTATTTTTTCTTCTTCTAACACATTCGTGTTCTTTATTGCTATCGTGTGGCCACTCTCGAACACTTCCCGTCCTGATGACTACAGATATTTCGATCGTGTCGTTGCACGCGCGCCTGATCGCGGAGAACTTTGCAACTAGTATATCACAGATATCAGCAGATCAATGTTCGTAGAAATCTTACTAACGTCCGTCCCGGGGTCGCGAGACGTTGATGCCTTCGCGCCTGATCAAGTAGGAGCCTTCTCTTATGCATATATATAGGCCTGCACCATGCAGCACGATTATCGACCCCTATACGCCCTGAGGCCAACAAATTGATTCCGCTCACGCTTCTAAGTGCACCGCGATAGTAAGAAGCCATCCCCGTCTTTGTGGCGATTGTGGCGCGTATATTCACGCTTGATTGCCAGTACATCGGATTACTATTCCAGCTGATGCGACGTCGGCCCCGCACATCTCATACTATTAGCGTGTAAGTTCCCCCCCTTAGTGAGCTATTTGTCGTGGCTGGCATGTGGCTGGTCAGGCCTATGGCTGTGCTGACAAAAGTATGACAGTCCAACCCATGCCAGCATAACACCGACATATCTTGGAGTGGCATCCCTATTCATAGCATGAACATCCGAGCTACCCCTATGAACCGGCTTGTACGCACTTTGTACCAAGTCTCAGCAATGCGTGTGCGCAAGGTGTGACGTGAAAACACCCGCTAGCTTTCATTCGTATGACTGGCACGAATGTGCCGGAACAGGAGCGACTAGGAACTTACTCACTGCGAAATCTCCGACTTGGATCGGCCATCTTCACTCCTCCACTCCATATCGCCGAACCCAAGGCACGCCAACATGTGCAGACACGGATTTGGCCATCACCTACTCTCATCTCCGAGTTGCCCCATCCTCCCAGCTGATGCCAGCACCCACCACCGTGGAGGGTACAAGTTCATGTAGATGAGATTCAAAGCGCAATGCGCAGTGAAAGGTCTCGACGCATTGTACACGGGGCGCGTCATGCAGCACCTAGCCATCAGTATCGGGAAACTTGTACCCCCACAATGAGATGTGTTCGATGCTGACGTGCGGCCTGAAACGTTGTGTCTTATCATGCGAGTGTTGCTTCGTACTATGGAGCTTCAACGATAAGTAAGGCCGTCCAAACAAGACTATGTTTGGATCCAAGGGTGCGAGCTAGTTTCAAAAGCAATGTCATCATTTGAGAGATTGTGCTGTCGCTACCATTTTGCGCTAATCCTGAGGTGCTTAGGTGACTTACACTTTAGAGAAATCAAGGGCGCTCTTCTCTTTTGACATGGGGCCGTTTGTATCAGTATGGGGTGGCAAGCAACATCACCGTTCATCGAATTGGTTTGGATGTATAAAGACCTCAGGAACATTCTTAATTCAAACGAACAAGTTCTTGTAGAGCATGCCATCTTGTCGCTGCAATATCCCCTTAGGTTTACGCCCTTATATTGTTGGCAGAGCGCGTGTGACCAGGCTCGCATGTTGCGCGTACTAACGGCCAAGGCGCGGTACTGCTTCGAGCACGCTATATCGTATTTTCTTATTCTGGAAAAATAACCCTTTCGAGTACTTGACTGTTGCGCAGCTAAACAAGTGCCAAAACGTTCAAAGCGGTTTTAGCTACCACCGCCACAACTGCGAGAGCACCCTCATACGTCCTCTCATCCGCAGTCGCAAACTGCGTCGGCGCCAGCACAGGGTACGCCTCATTGAACACTACGTTCACGTTCTCCCACTCGAACCCCACACTCCTTTGCTGGCCGTCACACAGGAATACAAGCGTGATCTCAATGTTGTATCGCCGCGATATGTTATACGTTGTGAACGGCGAGACGGCTACCGCGTCAAAGGATACCATGCGCACGGCGTCCCGTTCCGAATCCCTGAAACCGATATCCAAGGCCTGGCCAGGGGCCATAGCGACATTGGAGTAACATATCTTACATTTGAAGACGGTTTCTCTTTGCTCCAAGTGTCCCATCCAGGAGGAACCACTTGCACCGTACGTGATTCCCTTGAGTTTGTACCCAACTTCGAGGAGATGGAATTGTGGAATATAAGGAAGGTTTGACGCGGAGGCATCTTGATTCAGGAAAATCTGTATGGGGATGCCTTGGCCACTGTACAGCACCGTCGTTGTGCATGCAGTAAAGACGAAGCCGGCTGTAGGACCTGCGGGACTGGAGGCGAAATGGTCGCTACACCAAGCCTTGATGGATCGGCGTTTCTCAGATTTGATTTTTGGAGGCGGGGGAGTCGTGTATGGGACGGTCCGGCTTCGTGCGAGGTATGCTGTGGCTGCCTGCTGGAGCGCGTACCGAACCTGGGCTGGTGAGGGTACCACAGTCAGATAGCTTGTGTTGAGCCGGAGAATTCGTTGGCCCCTGACTTCCGCATAGACGAAGTAGAAGATATGTGCTAAGAACATATCCTCGCTCCCTATTGCAGTGCTCGGCGGAATCGGATGAGGACCCATCGCAAACATTCCGTATCCTTTGTCGCCATGGTATTTTATGTCTGTTTGTCCCCAGCTAGGTGCGGTATATTCGGGCAGCAGGAACTCGTAGGGAAACGTCCGCGTTTCGCCCTCTTGAAGATTGATTACGCCCCGAAAAATTTCTGACGTTGTCTGGAAAAAGATTTGTTTGTCGTCGTGATTGGGATTGTTGCTCTGCACCTCCACGTTGGCGCATCCACTGGGGCGGAGTTTTATAACGGCATCCGGAATGTCCAACGGCCCTACGAGTTCCACGAAACCAGTGACACTGTCGCCGCCATAAAACAGTCCGCTCTCGTGGAGGTGGTGAACTTTGATACCGAGAGACATGAGGAAGGGCTTGGTTTTGCCGGACAAAGTTGAAGTGGGTCTCTGCGATGCTGATGCGAGGGGCCTATCTCTAGATTATATCGCGCAGTCTCCCCGCTGGACCTATATATCCTACACGAATTCTGGATCGGAAGTTAGTTGCCTCGCATCTCCCTCCCTCATGTGTGCGAGAAGGCAATCGATAAGGCTGGATTCGCATTTCTCGTATTTTCTCGTATCCATCATCAAGATGCTTGGCACATCTTTCTTCTCTATCATCATCTCTGCTTCAGGATCTGATATATACTATATTTGCATCCTAAGTGCCAGTATGTTCATGCGCTCGTCTTGTACACAGAATATCAAAGAGAAATACTGGGAAAGGATCAGTGTTTGAGTAAAGTGATCGTACGCGCGATCAGCCAGACAAACACAATACAGCCGGAATTGTACGGGGCAGCCAATCAGAGAACGGTTCCACAACATAATGCCAGCCAGCCGGACAGAGGATCGGTTGTTGCATTCATACTGTGATTTAGTTTTCGTATTTGAAGAGGATATATGAACATGATGTAAAGGGATTGTTTACAGAGAGCGGATAGTCTGTTACAGTCTTATATCTACACCCGGGAAGAGCACTGGCTGTGGTGCTTCGCCGCAGTATCGTGGTAGGGCTGGAAAAGATCACGTGACATGCTCAGCGCTTAGTGATCAGTCTTGCTCAGCGATACTGCTCACACTGATCACGCTAATCACTCTCAGTATATAGAATTTAAGGAAGATTACTTATAGCTCTTCGTAGTTAAACCTTAATATAGTTTGTACCCTTTAGTCGACACACAGTCCTGTTAATTATTCACTAAATCGGTTCTATGAATTAGTTTATATCACACCTATACAAAAGCAATTGACTCCTTTGCTCGATCCAATTGAATGCTACATTGATATCCTACACTAAGCTTCCATCCCCTTACCTGGTTCAGGTTTAGTAAGTAGCATCCCGTAACATTTGTCTCGCGACAGGGTGCGTCTCGCGACCCTAGGGACGGACATTAGTGCAAAAGATCCCGGTTCGTCAAATGTACATATATACTCTTTAAGCTCATTAGGATTAAGTCCTCACCCCTCCCCCCATGATATGTGATAGATAGCTAGGGCAAGTAGGGACTAGTTGTTGGGTTCGTCTAGAGTACTTATACCCTACAGCCGCTCTATTGAGTGAGAAGGTCGTCAATGAGACCGTAAATGCAGCAATACCGACCATATTGAGTTAGACAATAGTATCTGCCTTTCTAGGAAGAAGCCGCTTTCATATCACATTCCACAGTGGCAGGCACTCCGAGAAATATTAGCGTGATCAAAAAGCAATACCTCTATAATTTCCTTTCACGAAGCTGTGCATGCATTAAGGATCAACCGAAGAATGAGGTTCATTAAGCTCCTTGAAATTTGTTCTCGTTGATCGAACTCAATTCGCTGATATTGAAGTGGGTTCGGCACTTCGGCATACCGCCTTGTGGGGATAGAGTTATATCTTCTTCCTTTCTTTGCTGTCCTGGCAGAACGAGATCTGATTTCCAAAAGGGTCCATAACACATATCTCGTGATTGTCAGGCGTGGACCCTTCCAGACCAGGTTTCATATATCGGTAATTCTTAGAGCTAAGTTCTTGGTGGTATTCGCTAACCCCGTCCATCATCACCCTAACATGTGTGCCGGGGCTTCCATCCCCGTGATGTTCACTCAGATGCAAGATGAGTCCACCCCTAGAGATTTGTCGATACAGTGGAGTGTTGGTATCGAATCGATGATCCCAGTCGACCGAGAAGCCGAGAAATCCTTCATAAAACTCTTCGGCTTTGGAGATATCAAATATGCGGAGGATGGGTACGACATAGTGAAAATTGATTGCCATAGTGTTCGTAGTGGCAAGGGCTTTTGGATGAATTACAGTATACGCTACTAGCCGGCCAGGGTCTCTAAGTAGATATAAAGATTAACTGGTGACTCATACTTTTAGGCTAGCGCACGCCAGTTACATCATTTCGCATTAGGCGTACTGATATATCCATAAGCTCGTATCAAACACGGACTTCACGCGTATATCTTGGTACGACTGGTGCGCAGGGGTTTTGGGGTGATGACGCCGATGGCTCACCTATTTAGCAGATGTCGATGCTGTAGCGGTAGATCGACCGCAATAATCATGTTGTTAGACTAGATTCCCAGAAGAGAAATGATTGAAGGACAGTGACATATCTATATTAGCACCAAGGATTAACGTTATAGAGTATTATAGTGGTTGAATAGAAAATCATCTCCCGACGTACGGTGTCTTCTGGCGTAAGGAGGATGTCAAAATCAACATCGCTACTACTTAAATCTTCAGCGAGGAGTGGGATATCTTCACTTCCTATCTATACTGGAGTTTTCATACCGAATTAAGAGCATCGCAACGTTGTCCCTTCCATGGATGTCATCAGCCAAAACTCCATATCCTAACCAATCCTCCACAACCCCTCGCCCCTAACTCGACCCACCTCTCCCAGCAATTGCCGCCGCAATCGCCCGGACTCCCTTTCCCTTCTTCTCTACCGCCATCTTCCGAATCCCACACGGCTTCGATCCCGCCGTCTTCTTCATCGCAAGCGCCCTCTCCCTCCTCCTCATCTTCTCCTCCCTAACCTCCTTCAACCCCCTCATTTTCTCCCCTCGCTGCTTCATCATCTCTTTCTGCATCTCTAATTCATTCTCAGCGGCTAGCGCGGCGTCATAAGCGGCCTTAGCAGCGGCAGTGGTGCGGCGCGCGGCTTCCAGATCCACATCGATCTCCGCGAGGGAGCGCGTGTGCTCGATTGCGATGGTGCTGGTGGTGTCGCTAGTTGTGCGGGCGCGACGGCTAGCGAGCTCGTCGGCAAGCTTCTCGTCTAAAGCTGCTTGGGCGTTGGCGCCATAGCCTGGGTGCGCGGCTGCGAAGGAGCGTGGTATTTGGGGGGTGTTGGTGCGTGCGAGAACTGTGGCGGTCATGTCGCGGGGACGTTGGTTGCGGAATGCCATGTTAATGGAACGTGGTGTTTGGTGTGTTATGTGTGTAGTGGATGTGGTGATGTGGGAGTGGAAAGGAGCGTGGCGGGGGTCAGTTGTGTGGGGATTTTACTGCTACGGGGCGCTGCTTCTATTTTGGAACTATCATAATAGGGAACCAAGACTGGAAACATCTTCGTATTGTGGTTCGTGCACAATATGATTCTTGGTAGGGTGAGTTAGTGAGATTCGGTGGTGAAAGGTGCCAAACTATGGTTCTCACCCCGTGAAACCAACTGGATAGGAACGGTGAAGAAAATTTACGACCAATTGATGAGCAGAAAAGATCTTTCCCCCAATAGCAACAAATCAATTTTTAAAGCTCTGAGTCTCAAGATCGTGTTCATCTTCGTTGTGGTACTTGTCGTCCTTCTTCTCCTTGGCCTGCGAGATATCCTGCTTAGCGGTGAAAATAGCATCTTGATCATTTTTAGCCGTGGCGGCTTTCCTTTTCGCAGCTGCCTTGACATTCGCAGTCATCTTCCTCGTGAGGTGTTTCTCCGTAAAGATTTCCTCTGCCTCCTTCTCCCTCACTGCTTGCTGCCTCGCTAGATGCCTCCTCGCGCCTTGAGAATCTTCGCATGAGGACGCCGCCCATGATTTCAACCCTGTTTCTCTCCCGACCCAGTCCTTTCACCGTATTCTCCATCTCTCTCTTCTTCTGAGTCTAGGTCAAGCTCTTCAGACTACCTACTCCGACAGCTCTGAACCGGCTCAAAGCTCGAATGCCAGCCCTGGAAGCGATGCCCCGACACCCCGGAAGGTCTTTATGCCGGTACTGATACCGTACACTTCCCTCAGAGTTCCGGAACGTTGCGCATTCCCCTCTGAGCCGAAGCGGTCTACATGTGCGGAATATAGTCTTGCATTTCGCCCGTGTCCTAGCCACACCTTGACCTTGGAGCTTTCGTACTCTTCGAAAACGAGTAAGACGGCGTTTCGGGTAGCCGGCGGGGTTGGGGACGGACCAGCCTGATCAGCCTCCACATCGTCTTGGGTGAGATCAATGATCTCGTGGGTTGGCCAAGCACTAAAGACTTCCCGAATATTGGCGAGCTGGCCGGCGTCCAGACGAGGATCTTTTAAGGCTACTCAGAAATGTTTTCAGAGTCCGTTGCTTCCCACCTTTCTCCAATAATGCATTCGAAGAGGCGGAGCCACCATATCTTTCTCTGTTACTTGCTTCTGGAAGGAATGTCGACTGCGACGAGGGCAGGCGAGTGGAGTTCACCGCCGGCTTCAAGTTGTCCCGTTTGTCTACGAAGACTAGCCGCTCAACGTCTTGCTCCAGTGATGTCTTGGCATCATCGAACTCCACTGATTCTTGATGCGCGTAATATGTTGGTTCGGCAGGGACCGAAGGATGATTCCCGGAGGCGGCCTCACGGGAGTATTTAGCGCGCTGTGCGCCTGCCGTGACCCTGGGGTAAGAGGCGTGATCGGCTTCGCGAACTTTAGCGGTCAGAAGGTAACTGAGATGTCGGAGCTTGATTTTCATACCGTGTGCTGCACGCAACTTTGCAATAGCAAAATCTTCGTGACACGTACGGGTGTTTGGATGATCCGTCCCAAGGACGGTACTGAAACCAGCGCATGCTCTTTCGTACAGAGTGAGGGATTCGTCATAGCAATGTTGATCTTCCAAGATGTAGGCAAGCCAGTATATGCTTGTCAGTGTGTCTAGATGATCAGGCCCGAGCACCTTTTCCTGCTGCGCCAGCGTCTGTCTGAACATCAACTCCGCCTCTTTATGCCTGCCCTGCGTATTCAGCACCCCTGCTAAGCAGCATATAGTTCGTAGTGTATTGGGATGCTTGGGCCTAAGCACCTTTTCCTGCTGCGCCAGCGACTGTTTAAGCATCAACTCCGCCTCCTTATGCTTGCCCTGCGTGTTTAGCAACATCGCTACTCTGTTCATAGTCTCTTGTGTATCAGGATGCTCAGGCCCAATCGTCTTCTCTTGCTGCGCCAGCGTCTGTTTGAGCATTAGCTCCGCCTCCTCATGCTCGCCCTGCGTATATAGCACCCCCGCCAATCTAGCCATACTCTGTAGTGTATCAGGATGCTCAGGCCCAATCACCTCCTCTTGCTGCGCTAGCGTCTGTCTGAACATCAACTCCGCCTCTTTGTACTTGCCCTGCTTATGTAGCAAGCCCGCTAAGTTGTTTTTAGTTCGTAGTGTATCAGGATGCTCAGGCCCAAGCACCTTTTCCAGCTGCACCAGCGTCTGCCTGTTCATCATCTCTGACTCTTTGTCCATGCCCTGCGCTTCTAGCACCAGCGCTAAGTTGCTTCTAGTCGCTAGCGTATGAGGATGCTCAGGCCCAAGCACCTCCTCTTGCCTCGCCAGCGTCCTCCTGTTCAACCTTTCTGCCTCGTTGTCCTTGCCCAGCTTGTATAGCACGAAGGCTAAGCTACCCATGGTTACTAACATATTTGGATGGTTAGGCTCAAGTACTCTTGTCCGGTGCGCTAGCGTCTTCCTATATATCATCTCCGCCTCTTCATACCTACCCTGATGATCTAGCGCCCGCGCTAAGTTGTACATGCTCGATAACGTGTCTGGATGCTCAGGCCCAAGCACCTTCTCTCGCCGCACAAGCGCTTGTCTGTGTATTGACTCTGCCTCCTTCCACCGGCCCTTAAGCCCTTTGACTATTCCTACCATGTTCATGCTCCACAAAGTCTCCGCATTGTCTTCGCCAAGCACCTCGCTTCTAGCCTCCAACGACATCACTGCCATCTGCTCTCCCTCATCCGCTTTTCCTCTCTCATGCGCATACCAGGCCGCCTTATGTAGTAACAGCGCCCACCTTTGGAGCGACTCTTTGTCCTTTGGCCGCTGTGTCAACGCTGCTCGCGCGTGTGGGAACAGCGCTTGGCATTTCGGCCAGTCCTCGTACTTTCCTGCAGGCATCTCTGCGCTGAGGTTAAAGATGAAGTGCTCTCTGAATTTGTTGAGTAGGCCATGGTTTTCGAGCCATTTGCGCGTGGCTAGCTGTATCAGGCTGTGCATCTCGAACGTGTTCGTGTCTCTCGTCACTGTGATGAACGAGCAGTCTCGCAGTATCAAAACGTCATAATCGAACCCATTGTCACTATCACCACCGTTAGCGACACGTTCGTTCGCTGCGCCGCTTTGGCTGCGGAGCAGCGACTCATGAATCCCCTGTCGGTCAAAGAAGCTCATAAGCGACAACAAATCCGCTGCGGACTGTCTTGTGCTCTGTATGTAATTGAACGATATTTCCCATGTTGCAATGATCGAGTTGCTGGCATCCTTGTCTCGACGAAGGTGTCCAGCCTTCTGGTTCAGCAGGCTTGTTTTTTTCCCGTCGCTCTTGCGATACTCGTCTAGGTACTGTCGTACTGAGCACCTTGGTGCTCGTCGCCGGATGTATGCTGCCGCCTGCACAAGAGCGAGCGGCATGTAATCTAGCGACGTGGCAAGCTCGGAGATGCCTTCGTCTTCCACGTCATCTCCTAGCTTCTTGCGAAGGAGATGGAGTGCAGCCGCATCGTGCATCGGGTCGATCAGTATGATATCGCCGTCTTCCACGATCTGCATCGCCGCGTTCTTTGTCCGGCTAGTCACCAGAACCGAGCCGTGTCTGCTCGGAGGCAGATAGCGCGACAGGTGCTGCTGGAGGGCAACATTATTGCCGCTATCGCTGGTGTCGGCGTGCGTCTTGTGGCTGTTGCTCGACGGCGGGGAGAGGACGGCAGCATCGTCGGCGTTGTCGACGACGAAGAGCCACGGTCCGTTCTTCTCGTTGCGGAGCCAGTCGTGGACCAGCTGGAACACATCGGCCTGTGGATCCTTCCGGCCGCGAGCCTTGACGTGGTCGGCTATCTCCCGGTAGCTTTGCTCGAGCCGCGCCGGGTTGCTGGCGTGCGCCCAGAAGACCCACGTCGCAGGCGATCGTTCGGCGGTGCGATAGCAGTGCTCGATGGCCAGCTGCGACTTGCTGTGCTTGCGTTAGGTTCGGTCCGAGCACTGGCCCAAGGGCTCCTCGGCTTACCCAACACCGCCCAGGCCTACCAGCGCTATGCGGGAGGCCGGCGCAGAGCAACCTTCGCGTATCTCATCGAGCAGCGTTCCGCGGTCGACGAAATCTGGGTCGCGTCGGAACGGGAGGAAGCACGCGGGCTTGGGTGGAGTCTCGGGACGTTCTGCGGAAAAGAGGGCGGTTAGCGGAGCGCTGGACAAGGCAAAAGCGAGCACCACTTGCCGGCTGCAGCGACTTGGATGAAGCCAGTGTTGTAGCCAACCTGCAACCCTTGGTTCTCATGGCCTGTAAAGGTGGTCGTGGTGTTGGGATGAGCCATTTGATGGCATTGCAGGCATGCGGTAGCGGCGATGTGGATGGTGTCGTGTGTCGCGGGCCTTGCGCAGAGACTCCGCTGCTCTTGCTGTCAAGGCTGGGACGGCGCGTCCCGCATCATATGTTCTATTTATAACGCTCTGCCTCAGCCTGCTCGCCGCCGTCATTGCTGCTGCCTACGCACTTTCAACTCGAAGCCAATACGCAGAGAAGCGTTAAATCCTTGGGAGATCTCCTTTGTTTTGAGCCCTCATTGTCACTACTCTCGCTGTGTTCGCGTAACGATATGGCAGAGACAGCTGGCCTGGTTGTCGGTGTCGCCGCTCTAGCCGGCCTGTTCAACAACACAGTCGAGTGCTTCGAATTCGTCCAACTCGGTCGCAGCTTCGGAACAAACTTCCAAACATGTCAACTCAAGCTCGACAACGCCCGACTTCGCCTTTCACGATGGGGCAAGTCTATGGGGCTAGATGAAGACGCTCGAGATGCCGAGTCGCTCGAGAGGCATTTTGGGTCGGCATCAGCACTCAGACACGCCGAGGAATTGCTTGGCCAGATAGCAGAACTGTTTGTGGAAGCGGAGGGCGTATCGAACAAATACAAGAGTCGATCGGAGCCTCAGAATGGTAGCCTTGCGGTATACGATCCTCAGACAGACTTAGATCCGGGTCTGGCGAAGCTCCACGAGAAGATGCGCCAGCTGGCCATCGAGCGTCAGAATCGGTCTGGCTTACGGCAAAAGACAAAGTGGGCATTGTATCAAGAGAAGCAATTTAGACGGATGATTGAGGACATCTCCGAGTTGGTCGACGGCTTGGTCGAGCTATTCCCGGCTACTCAGCAGTCTCAGCGGGACCTCTGCGATATTGAAGTCTCTACCATCGGACAAGATGAAGCCATCTCGGTACTAAGAGAGATTGCCGCCGCTCAGGACAAACTATTGGAGCAGGCAATCACAAAAGCGACAGATCGTGCCGGAAAGTCCTATCACATCGTCTTTTCCGGAAGCGGTAATAGTGGTGTTCAAATCGGCCACAACTCCGGTACGATGTCGGGATTCACCTTTGGGAAAGGCGGTTGAAGTTAGAGCAGCGCGACAAAGCATTTGATCAGATAGAGCGTAGCCGATGAAGAGATTAGGCGATATATGAATCAAGATATCTAGAACGAACGTTATTGCACGCTTGCTTGTCGAGGAATAGTAATGAACACGCTATACTATCTAGAACTACGGCAGCAATAGGGACAGACAGGCTGTTAGGCTTGCGTAGGCGGGCGATAGCAGTACGTCGCTACTATAACACAAGTCCAACGATTATGTTACATACGCAGATGTAAGATGACGACGAAGGTACCATCAATATTAGTAAATGAAATTCGAGTCTTAGACTACCGAACACGAGTAGCCGCAACCCTCCGCCCAAACGCCAAACTATGTACCGAATGGCTTGCTTGCGCTAGAAGCCACCACTATCAAGTAGCAGTCAAGAAGCAAACCATATCTCGCCGTCCGCACATGAGACTTGAACCCATACTCGTGTGGACATCATCCCGCCGCGAGAGCAATCTGTGACGCTCAACCAAACAAATCAGCATCCCGCTCGTCACCCCGACCCATCACATCGCTCTTAGCCTTCTAAACCACCACCTCTTTCTCTCTTGCAGCCTTTGAAGCCTTCCTCGTCTGCACAAAACTACCCTCCGCCGTCTCTTCCTCCTCCTCCTCCGCCTGCTTCCTCGACTTCGTCTTCTTCTTCCCCGGCGACTCGACCTTTTTTCCCTTTCCCCTGCCACGTCCATTAGTCTGCCTACCGCGCTGCATACGCTCGTTCTTTGCCTTCTCCGCCAACGCAGCGCGGCGTCCGGCAAGTACATCGTCCGTAATGTCCTCGACGCGAACGATCCAGCACTTCGAGTCCTCGGCATACTCTTCAATCTGGATATCTGGATGATCCTGCGGATGCATCAGAATATTCTCAACCACGATGTTCCCGCCGCGATGCTTCATGCGCGGTGTGCTCTTCGGAAACACCTTCCACGTCACCGACTCGTCATTTGGGTCCTTCCACGACTTGAACCGCGTAGTCGGTACATCGACGACAATGAAATTCGTCTTCGCAGCATCAGTTTTAGCCACCAACTTCGAGGTCTCGTCAGCTACTTTACGACGCAAGAACGGATCCCATGGTGTGGCGATCTGCGCGCCGAGGGATATCTTTTGCGCGATCTGGTTACTCTCTGGATTGAAGATGGGCTTGAGGGTGGAGGCGGTTTCGCGCTCGAGCGAGCGGAGTAGCCATTTTGAGCGGTTGGTGGCGTTTTCGTTCACTACCCGGTATGTCAGGGGAGTGGTGGTTTTGGGTTTCTTTGCGGGTCGACCCTCGTCTTCTGAAACGGAACCGAGCTCAGCCAAAGGTTTGTTATCGTCCTCGGTGTGCTTGAGCCTGGAAACTGGAGAAGTGACGGACAACTCTTCCTTTTCGTCGTTGAAAAGAGAGTCATCATCACTGTCACGGGCGTTGACGCTGCCAATTTCTTCATGTTTAGCTATCGTAGCACTCGGTACAATAGGATATGTTCCTTCTTCGCCGGTGTGCGCGCGCTTATTCCAAGCGGTGAAGTCGGGTTCTTCGATGTCACTGAAGCTTTCTAGCTTTCTCTTCGAACTAGTGTCAAGCTGCACACTGTTATCTCGCAAATGCCCAGATACTGCGCAGTTCGAGGTGTCAGGAGATAGTGTCGGCTCAATTACAGTAACCTTCACGATCTCGGCAATCTCGGTGCCACCGTGGGGATCAGGGATTGCAGAAGACGCAGTGGCGGGCTCGTTCTCGTTCAAATTCGTGGATGCTGGTGCGTAGTACATGTCCGAAGCCGGCTCGTCTTTCGGATATAGCGTAGTGGGAGTAGCCATCGTGCTTGAAAGATCGCCAAGAAGTTGTTGCTTTAAGAAAGATCTTCTCACGAATGGCTGGATTCGCTTTAGTTAGCTATCGCAGCGGCTGTGTCGAGGAAGATGCTACGATCGAGCGAGGATAAAGGTCTGTTAACATTGGAAGTCGCGCGCTTGGGCCAGATAAAATAGACTAAACTAATCTTCATGGTGAATGTACCGCCGATTCTCTTCACTAATCATCGGCTGCGGTGGAAAGAAGTTATTGATGCACAATGCGAATGAAATACTGTACTACAAAATTTTCACTTTCACTAATAAGAGTATGTCAAACTCACAGTCTGAAACTGTAAAGCACGTTCAAGTTGCGCTATAGTGCATGATTGTGTCGCCAGCTACAGATGAGAGTTTCTAAGAAATGGAGTCAACGGTATCGTCTTCGCAATGAAGTCAATTAAGGCTTGCAATTACAACAAAAAGAGCAGCCGTAGTATAACGCAAGCGCGCAGTAGCAACCCAGTAGTGATCAAATATCATACCATGTGCCAGCCCCGAAGTGATGCACACCAAAGACACGCGAATTGGAACTCAAAGCAGTCGCTATATGATGCGACCGTGCGAATGTACTTGGAAAGCCCACCAGTGACCCTCAATACCTTGATATCCGATGAGCGAAGCTGAACACTAAATCAGGCCTGTGACCAATTTCTCTCCTCCATAGAGTCGTACTCCGCTAAGGCTTCGTGAGCTTGTACCGATTCTTCGGCTCCATTGGATGTGCCACAAACTTCACCCTCCCATCCCTCTTCGTGTCTGCAAGGGCAACAGTACTGGTTGGCTTTATCGGAATAGCATCGAAGTCACTCTTCTTCTGGGGAGACCTCGCCAGCACAGCGGTAGTCTTCTTCTCGATTTGGTGTCTGGAGCGTTTCGGAACAGCTGCACTCTTCATCTCGTTCCGGTGCTCAGCGCGAGACAGAATGAAATTGTTGCGGCCAGGACGTACTATGCCGACACTAATCTCTGTTCTTGTCGAGTCATAAGTTTCTTGAAATACGGGACGCGCAACTCCGCTGTAGAGCGGTGCAATTGATGCGGGTTTCCCACGATGCTGTGGTGTCGACTGCTTCTTGGTAATAGTAGTAGCGGTAGTGGTAATAGTAGTAGTAGCAGGCGGATTGGTGATAGATGGCGCCGAGGTCTTGCGCTTCTTGGCTAGCGGCGGGAGGGTAACATTGCGTGGTGTGGATGGTCGATTGAGGCCTTGTGACAAGGTACTGGACATTTTGCGCTTCTTTGATGGCCGCGGAGCGGTAGAATCGCGCGACGGAGGAGATTGCGACTGATCGATAGTACGCTTCGCCCCGGTCTTGGTTTTAGCAGCGACAGGGTCAGGTTCAGCAGTCATAACTTGAGATTCAGCAGCGACAGCCTTGGGACCATGAGCTGTAGCCTTTGGTTCGTGCGCGACAGTATTCGATGTCTTGTGAAGAGCAGGCGTAGTCGTGGGCGGCGACAAAGCGGCGGCGCCGACCGAGGCTTTGGCTTTGCCGGCTTCCTGCGCTTTGTGTCTCATCTCAGCAGTGATCCGTGGTTTTTTCCGTGGTTCAATCGACGTCTGACTATCCCACTCATCTGACTCGCTGCCATCAACTGACTCCGACTCTGGCTCCGACCCTCCGTAAGCCTCGCCATCACTATTCTCTAGCACCAACTTGCCCGCCCGGTCACCCCGGTTGTCATGAAGCCTCTGTAGAGCCACCGAGCGTTTATCCTTCGTAGCTTGCTTCTTCTTGAGCTCCTTCACGTTCCAGTGGGTGTTGACGCGGACGTCTTCATCATCGCAGGGCTCCAAGGTAGCGGGAGCGGGTCGCTTTCCGTTTTTGTTTACAAACGGCATGGTGAATGTTTGTCTGAATATTGTAAGGGTGTAGTGGTAGTCGAGGGCGAATCTACTCGACACGTGATGTATCTCGAGATACCGGATGGCGCTACTTAATTTGCGGATGGTGCAGATGTAAGCAAAGTGCGGCAGGTTGGGTTGCGTGCACGAGTGCGAGTGAGATGTGAAATGTCGAAAATGTTAAACTCCACTGTTATAAGGGAGAGAACTGTGGCTAGATGCGCCAAGACTGCGACGACACCGCAGGTTGCGTGCGTGCTTTCCAAAGTGACAATCCTCCTGTCGACAAGCACCTGACTCGCCAATCCCAGGGGCCGTCTGCTGGCTGTGCAAGGCAGTCGGACCGACGACTATGCTTTCACCTGTGCAAGCAAGGTTGGGGGAAATTGGAATGTTGGACTGTCAGCATGTCCTAGATACTACATTGAAGCTTATCAGAGGATACCAATCGTGGTAGAACGAATATACATATTGTTCAAATCCTGTAGTAATGCTATAGGAGGGATGGACTTAATGACTACTCAGGGAAGTTTCATATACTAGTATTTATTATGTTTATTGATCTTTGTCCGCAATCGGCAGTCCGTATTATCTTCCACCCACGTTAGGCCCTGTCTCTACCTCTCGGCATGAGTGATGATAAGGTTGAAAATAATTACTTTCTCCACATACAGGTTGCCACGAGATTTACCAGATGGTCCATCGATGCGGAATAGAATCCGGGAAGAGAATAGATCCACCTCCGTCAAAGGGGAGTTTTTCAAGGTGTACTTCATGGAAAGGAAGTTCTCCGCTGCATCCACCAACCCCTTATACCCGCAGGTAAGCAAGAACTACATTGAAACACAAGTTTTCCAAACTCAGCCAAGTTATCCTCCTCTTTTATGTCTCTTAGCCTGTTTACCTAAAATCTGCGCAACGATGAGTCCTCGTTCTCCACCTTAACCTTACCAACCTTCACCTTAGCCGCTTTCCTTGCCGCAATTTGAGCCGGCGTAAGCCTCTGCGCAACAGCGGATAGCGGCACCGGCCCATCAACATCATCCGACTTCTTTTTAGTCACTCTCAAGCCGACGGCCTTGGCTAATTTCCGGGGCACCTTTGGCTTGGGCTGCTTCTTTGACTTGTCGTCTTCGTCAGCGTCCGGCTCGAGCTCCCTATACTCCAGCTTGGGTACTCTTCCCACATACTCCACTATCGATGAGCATTTTGGTGCGGGGATGGAGTGTGTGGAATGAGTGATCGTTGTAGCTGGTGAACGTTTGGTGGAGGCGAAGGGTTGTATGGTAGTAGGCTTTGAAGTAGCAGGGAACTTTAGACTAGAAGCAAGGTTATGCGTAGGAGTAGTCTTCATGGAGGGCCTAGATGCAGCCGTGGTAGCAGCTTTCGTGATAACGTCCTTGCGGGGAGGAGCTGGTGGTATGGGTGACATTGCATTACACAGCGGCGTAGCACCAGACTGCTGCTGGACGAAGGCATTACGGTCGGAAAGGTCAACTTTTCGTTTGGTTGCGCACACGGGACGCTTCCTGGCACCAGGATCGGCCTGAATTAGCTGCGCTCGAATTTCGAGTGGACCTGTCTCGGTCTTTCGCTTGGCAACCTTCATCTTGCAATCTTCATCTTCGTGGGTGCGTTTCTTTATTTGATGGCCAACAGCCACTGTAATTGAAGAAGTTGTAGGGTTGATAGCGGAGTCCGCCGTTCCAGTCTTTCGCGCGGAGCTCCCTTCCTCTAGAGGTGGCTTGTTGTGTAGCGTCTTGTAGAGGAGATCATCGAGCGAGTTGCTATCCTCATCCAGGAACTCATCGAAGCCATGAAAAATTGCGGGAGCGTCAAGTTCGGGCGGGGACGTCCCAGTCAGACCCGACATTGCCGCTGGAAGGGGAGTAGAGATAGGGACGAGAGATTCGGGTTCTTTGGGCTGAGCGAGCGGAGAAGGGGGATGCTCAGCCATAATGCTGAAGTGAGAAATGTACAGAAAGAGGAGTAGGGGTGCTTGGTGGAGTGTGGAGGGGAATGGATTACGGTTGCGCGCTGCGCAGATCTGAGTTGTGTGGTGCAGAAGACAATCCAAGAGCGGCCGATTAGGACCTTTTTATATAGTTTAGGTGGGTACAACATTCTGGTGAAGATTTTGGAACCTCGATAGTCGTGTTGGTGTTCCCTAGTGAACCACATAATGTGCGCAGTCTCACCTGGCACAGCGATGGAGGGAACCCTTACATGACGCTGTTCTTCTATTCCTCTACTATCTATATTAATTATCGTTCGTTGTATGCCTAACGTAGGTTCTCTTTCACGCTATACCCTTGGAAGGAGAATAGTAACATCCTTTGTTCTAGTCCTGTATAATGTTCTCTTTAATAGTTATCTCAAACGCACTATGCTAAACGAGGAGCATTAGGACACTACAGGACAATGAGCTGCCCATATAAAAGATGTTCTTCCTCTCTCCCTATTATACGAACATAATTACCTAGCACAAATATCAACTCTATACGGGTAAAAGCTATACTATCGTCAACAAGAAGCAAAGAGTGGTAGCAACGACGCAACCATGCTCATCCCAGCCGCTTTTCTATCTCTTCTACCCTTAGCAGCCACAATCCCACCCCCGTTCACGACGGTACTTCGTGCACGAGCAGATGAATGCCCAGACGTTAAAGCCATGTTCGATTTAGGAGATTTCAACACCTTTTCCTTCCAAGCCTGTGAGCGCTTTTTCGGTGACGGGGCTACCCTCAAAGAGCCCACCCGGACAGCTCATATCTGGGTTGATGAAAAAAGTGAATATTTCAAGATCACATGGAAGCTGGAAGGCGAGGTCAGCAAGATGGGCATGGGATCGTGTCAGTATGCCTTTACAAACAGAGAAGCTTTCGATTACAATGAAGCTAAAGGTGGCAAAATCTGTCGATGGGAATTCCGCGGGGGTCAGCAGTGGATCAAGGGTACGGGTGTCGTGGGATGGGAGTTCAGAAAGGATGATAGGACGTACCTTGCTGACATTGCGACCGAGTCTCAGGAGGAATATCGCAAGCACGGTGGGACTTGGAACAATGACACGTTCTGGGAATAAAGGATCAGGCTTGCATATGTTTGTTACAGGTCCTCGCTCTCTATGTATAGTTTCAATTTCTTGTGTTGTCACTTACTAGATGTTACCTTTCTCAACAGTTTATACTCGTTTCAATAGTTTACACTCTTTAACATAAAGCGGTTAGATAACGTATTTTTCTGTGTTGAGAGACACCCTACACGGAAGAGATAAGATATATATATTTCAAGTACTTCAACAATCCTAATGCAACTCTCAGTGTAGGCATGAGCTTGCTTGCAAAGCCACCGAGTATGCATATTCAAGGCTGGGAAGGTTTATACGATAGTTGCTCTGGATTAATAGCGGAGTAAGAGCTAGAATGCTCTCTCGATGTCATAAATGGTACGCGATGGCTCTTTCGAGACTTTGTGTTCGAAAACACTGCGGTGTGGAAGCACATGCAAAATCCATATCCTCAGTATACAGGCTGTTCTCGTACTTCTGCAGTATACAGTACCAATCTTTTCCTGCCGTCGCAGGTCAGGCGGGGCGGCCATCTTCCCCTCTTTCACTGTAATTCGAAAGAATGAAGTGTGTAACATGTGGTTCCTCAGTCCGTTGCGCACCATGGGAGTCCTGGATGGAGAGCATGGCTAAGGAATGCACTTTCACAGTGTGAGGAGACGTCATCATCAAGCTTTCGTTAGGGCCACCTTTCAGGCACGCACCCTGGCTTGGCGAGACCCCCCGCCTCATAGACCCCAGATTTCGCCTCCATATTCGACGACCTCGCATACAATACGCAATTGCCTCTCTCACATCCACAATAAACCAATTGACCATGAAGATCGCCATTCTCCTCGCGTTGGCTACGGCCGCTGTCGCCGACATCATCAACAACGAGGTAGCTTCCCCGCCATTTCCCACTCACAGCACCACCGCTAACACCACCAGCACCTCCAAACCGAAGTCCTCACGCCCGTTGAGTGCAGCCGCAAATCCAAGGCCGGCGACAAGGTCAACGTGCACTACCGCGGCACCCTCGGGAGCGACGGCAGCGAATTCGACGCGTCATACAACCGCGGCCAGCCGCTCAGCTTCACCGTCGGCCAGGGCCAGGTTATCAAGGGTTGGGACCAGGGCCTGCTCGACATGTGCCCGGGCGAGAAGCGCAAGTTGACCATCCAGCCCGACTGGGCGTACGGGTCGCGCGCCATGGGGCCCATTCCCGCCAACTCTGTGCTGAGTACGTCATTCCTTGCATCTGGGGATGGACATGGAAGCAGAGCGAAGCTAACATATGCAGTCTTTGAGTCGGAGCTGGTTTCGATTGACGGCGTGGGCAAGGATGAGCTATGAGCGGTAGACGGGCGACAACACGGACGGCTGTGCGCCATCATCGGCGACGACGCTACGACGACCACCCACGACAGCGAGACAATCCGGGACAATTACATAGGCAATGGAATTGCATCATGACTGTACAATCCACGGGACATTTATGAAATTATGCGTATAGAGCCGCATGTCGGTACGAGAATGTCGATGCGGTGATCTATCACCGGAGGCTGCGCTGACGACAAGCACGCTTCAATGCTGATTCGCAAGCTTTTACATTCGCTTCATCGGAATTCCCTCTCGGGTCTTCTAAAGTACGCGCTTTCATTCCTCTCTTTAATGCGCGCTCCTCAGCCAGGGTTGGCTCGACCTGCCAACCGCAACAGCTATCACCGCCACCCGTGGTGGAGTGTCCAGCCCACAATACCATTTTTGCTATTGCTCATTAACCTATCTATGATTCCCATTCGCTTCAGGCTCGCACAACTGTTTCCAACCCCATTCCAGATAACGCGACCTCGCTTTCGGACTCTCCGCACACCAGCATGGCTACTAGACCGACCTCGCATTCTGTCCCGAGCAGTGTGTCCAATTTTGAGAACCCCCACTACCGCCCCGACGGACATATAAAGAAGCAGCACATTGAGGGCTCCCTTCGCGCAGTCCACGAGCTGCTTCCTCGGACTGCTTCCCAGACCAACTTTCATCGTGAGGTACATCCAGCTTGCTCTCATCCGTAGCCCTTCCACTGATATATCCCAAATGATGAAGAAACCATTCACGGTCGATCTTTCTCATCCCCCGTCTCTTCTCGCCGCCGTCTGCTCAAGCCGAACGTCTTCCCGTCGTGAGTGGAGCTGACACCAAGGATCTACCGAACCAAAAAGAACTCCAAGACAGGGCCTTTACTTCGACCAACAAAGTCGCCAACCAGCCAAACAAGGACCCGACAGCAAAATATAATGCTGCTAGTACTACTCCCTCCAGGAACATAGAAAGCACTGCAACGTCACCCAGGCCGAAACCAACAATGAAGATGACGGTGAAGAGGAGGAGAGAGTTCAGCGTGTTTCGAAAGGACATCCGAATGGGCGTCCGTGGCGACGCGCCCATCAACCAGTGCCGCCCACAGCCAGACATGCCCGCTCCCAGATCTAGGTACCGCCCATCTGCGGCGCCTGTCGCTCCCCTGTTAGCGGAAGAGGACCGCGAGCGAAAAGCCATCGCAGCCCTCCAGAGCGCAACTCTCCAGGCGGACCTCGCCGGCCCTAAATCCACCATCATTGAGTGCGTGCCCGAGTATGTCAATGTCGCCGCGAAGAACAGCGAGAAGAAGAATGTGCAGGCTGCCAAGAAGTCCTATGCTATTGCGCGGAAGATGTCTGCTGAGGAGAAGATGGAGCCTGTTCCGATCTGAGCTAAGAGGCTGATGGGGTCGTTGAGGAGGGTGGGCCAGACGGATGAGAGTGAGATGAAAAGGGTGAAGAGGTAAGGTGGGGTGGTTGGCGAGCGATTGGCTATTTTGATATCGTTCATCATTTTGTGCGGCATACATGAGAAGCACGAGAATTGCGGTATCCTCGATCTCAGCGGGAAGAATGGTGGGCGAGGCAAAGGCACCGGGCGGTGCGCCTAATATTGTGTGGTTCATCGATCGCGAAAAGGATGTGTGGTTTCATTGGTGTTAAAATTGAACCTATGTTCGATGAGTTCTGCACCGAGTTTAAGGAGATTTTTGTGAAGGGGGTGTATGAGTTGGCGGTAAAACATGATGAGTACAGCTAAATGGTCATAATACTAGCGAAAGTTGTTTTTGATACGCCCTTTTGCAGGTCCATCTTTTGTACCTCCTCCATAAATACTAGCAGCAGCATGTCTGGTAGGGCGGCGTGCATCTGCGATTGTCGCTTTCGAAAGCGCGTCCGCTGTGGCGCAGCACCACTACTAAAGGTACAAGGCTACAACTATCCACGGCACTCCAGGCTTATACCAACACACTTCCACAACCGCTCTCGCAATCGTTTGCCCAAACCTTGCAGACTGGAGTCTCAATGCGCTATTCTCTACCCGCCTTACCGACCGAACTAGTCGAAAATGTCGCTTCTCACATGGAGGCTAAGAAGGACCTACTAGCTCTACGTCTTGTATGCACCGAGCTGTGCAGCAAGACGACAGATGTCTTCACGAAAGCGTTCTATCACACAATCGAAACAAGTCTCTCCCTGACTTCCCTTTACAGACTACATCATATTGCGAAACACGAGTATTTGCGGGACAAAGTCAAAGAACTCCACTTCGTCGCCAAAGGTAGAATAGTCAGAGGTAACCTACGCGAGCAAGTAAGATACAAAAATAAGCTTATACTTTCTCCGACATTCGGCGTTGGCTACGAATGGCGCGAAGGTGGACGGCGTGAGGGTGGCACTGGTAAATTCCGCTGGAACTGCGTTGCGATTCGTGAGCTTCGCGATCTTCTGACACGAAGCTTCACGAATTGCAGGTCGTTCCGCATCGGCAAAGATGGTACCGACTGGGCCCTTTTGGACGAATATCGCAAGAACTGCATAACCTCGTTCGACGTACTAGCTATCCTGCTACACATCGTTGGTCTTACTGGCATGCAGGTGAAATCCTTCACTGTGGAATCAAGACTATGGGCATCGGAATTGGCAACCGCGAATCCAGCCTCTCACTACGATCCAGCATTTTGGGACTTTGGGAGATTCCAAGAGGGATGGAACTTTCTGCAAAGTCTAGATCTAGATATGATGGAGCACGACTTGGATCCGGGAATGACTAGTCCCGATGAATCGGCAAAACAGAACGCCCGCATCGTCTGTGCGGCGAAGAGTCTGAAGCGGCTTCGTCTAGCCTTTACCGACCATGACGGGCAAAGCATGCTGCTGCAGGAGATCTCTAGCGGTGGATTCACACCTCCACTAGAAATACTCGTCCTGAAATCGACCGAATTCTCAGCAGATGCGATAACGTGTTTTCTCCCGCGAGTTGCGCGAAGCCTCAAAACAATCGTTTTCCACGAACTAGGCCTCCACGGAAGGTGGGAATCCGTTTTCTCCTTGCTCCAATGCCGCTCCCGCTTCTCAAGTCTGAATGATATCACCATGGCATCGCTGTGCCATAGAGTGGTCCAGTCTAACATGAACCGATATGCCGAACGCTTGTGGCTTTCTTTCCAATATTTTCGACACAACCGTCTCCTTCCAGCTCCATTGGAGAACGAAAAGTTCGAATTATTAGACATGCCGTGGTCGAGTTCCTGGCCCATTTCGGGCGGCTTGCAGGGCATACGGTATAAAGGGCCGAATATGAGCGTGGCGTTCGATCTTCTCAACGAGAAGGTTGAGTTCATAGATTACTATCGAGCGGGGGAGACAGAGCAGGGCGTGTTGGAGAAGGATTTCCAAATCAATGAGTGGCGGTGGTGAGTCCGACATGCTACATGAGGTCCTAGCACAGATATCAATAAAACCTTATTTTGGATCCAACTGTCAGACCTCGCCATGTTTGCGCTTACATTTGATCTGTAGAGTGGTTGTAGACGCAGCACACGTATTCGCATACCCCGGCGTTCATGTCAGATGTACAGCGTCGCCTGTTTATCGTTTCATTGCCCAGGACGTCCTCACCTACTCGGCTCTCGGCACATGGATCTAGTTCGTCCCCAACCTCCGAACCGCTTGAGATTCATGGAAATTGTATAGCGACTAAATACGCTTACTCTGCCATAGATTACTTGCACTTCAGACCAAGCACAGACCTCGTAATATCATCGAATCCTCCACTTATGGCGAGCCAGAAAGTTGGCGCCTAATAGAAGTCAAGTCCAAACCGGCATTTCTTTCATCTTTTTGTTCAGCTAATATGACCCTCTCGTCGTTCATTTATATCTTCGCCGAATTTTCCGTCCACATTGTGATTGGTATTGTTTTGCAAGTACGTTTGACGTTCCTGATTCTCGGCGCTTCAACAGGCTGTGTCGATGCCCAGTTTCCATCTTCCGCAATTAGGGCTATACCTACGGACAGTCTCTCCGGAAGGCTGTCTATGTCGAAGCCAAGCAGAGCTATGAAAAGCCGGGAGGATGTCGAGATTTTGTGAATGCATCCCTTGCTGCTACCGACGCGGGAGACTGTTTCAGTACAAGAAACAACGAGACTGTGAGTAGTGTCTGTAGGCCTGTTACAAGGGGCTGAGCAGGAAACTCTATGGTGTTCGTGATATAAAATAGTGTAAGCGGACTCATGGTCTTCTTAATACATCCGTATTGAAGCTGAATCATACACCCTTCAGGTGTCCGCTTTCGATATTGCGGTACAGCTCGACGAGTCAAATCCTTGAAACGGCGATCCGTGTCAGTGTCATCTCCCAGTTCACACCGGACGTAACCAAGGATAGAAACAAGTAGCGCTCGGTGTGCCGCTTTTACATGGATTTCGAACACCGCACTGTCCTCTTTCACGCTTAAAGAGGATGCACTCGGTTCTGGTACCGGTGGCGCAGCTCATGTCGACGAGGAATTGCGGCGGAGGGACTCGCGCTCAAGGCCAACTACACTGGCCGTAAACATCCCAGCTCTGCAGGCTACGAATACATACATTCTGATGATACTTGGGCGCGTAGGTTCGTCAGGTCGTCCTTGGAGTTCAGCTTTTAGCGCATTTCTCAAGTAGGCCACGAACTCAACACGGATTAGCCGGACACGGTGCGTCGTACCTTCAGTCGCACCTTATTGAGTAAGGATGTGGCAACCTGTAGGAACTTTATCGAGTGCTGCGGATACCGAACGCAAGGACCGCCCAGTAGTTACCAAATCGTCTGTGAGAATGTGATGGAGTCGCCTGGAGCGTGCATTGTCCTCGAGCTTTTCTAGAGCGAGTCCAATTTCACAGTAACAGTAATGCTAGTATTTATAATACTACTCGCTTTGACTGTTCCTATTCTCTAACCTGCTTCTAAGGTAACGCGTTGCCAACTGCCTTCCTCATCTGACTGTTCTTGGTCACCAGCTGCGCGATAGCCAGAATCGACTTCCCGCTCATCAACTCGAAAACCGGCATATCCGCCGCAAATTGACTAGTGATCCAGTTACGAATCTCTACCGCAACAAGCGAGTCAACTCCATATAGATGTAGAGGTTTATCCGCGTCTACATCTTCTGGAGGGATGGAGAGCGCACGTGCTAGTTTTCGGGCGAGTGATTCAACGACGATGCGATCCATCTCTTCCACACTCTCAGCCTGTCGGAACAGTGCTGCCGAGCTCACATCGTTCGTCTGTGTGGAACCGCTCGATGCGGTTTCTAATTGGGTGAAGTAAGCGAAGAGGGATTGATGTACGTACTCCAGTGGCATGGTGCCATCTTCGAGGACGAGATCCGCCGGTGTAGCAATGCCCATTGAGATCTGCCCATTGTTGATAGAAAGATGGGAGGGGCGATTAGGGTCGCAGAGGATATTCATCAGCGCAAGGAATTCTTCTTCCTCGATTGCTTTCAAGCCTTGGTACCTCTCCAAAGTTTTCTTGACTCCTTCATGTTCCGCGACAAACCCAGTAGTACTCATTGGACCGAGATCAATCGAAACTGCCGATTGCCCATGCCACTTCCGAAAATGGGAAAGTGCGTCTTGGAATGTGCAGCCTGCCGCGTAGTTGGATTGACCAGCGTTGCCTAGAACCCCAGCCGCGGACGAGAGCAAGATGAAGAAGTCCAGGCCAGCGGGGAGGAGAGTGTGGAGGTTCCACGACGATTTTACTTTGGAACCAATGGTGATTTTCCATTGCGCATGTGTCATGTTGTCGAAAACCGAATCTTGGAGAACCATGGCCGCGTTTATGCACCCACGGATCGGATCCATGACTGCTGCACACTCGTCAAGTACTTTTTTCAATGAAGCCGCATCTGAAACGTCGCAGCTGGGCGTCATTACCTTGACGCCCGACTCGGTGAGTTCGCTCACAACCTGGATGGCGGCTCCGCTCCGAGGTCCGGATCGGGAAGGAACGATCAGCTGCTTCGCGCCTCTCGAAGCCATCCAGCGGAGGATTGAACGTCCCACGCCTCCCAGCCCCCCAGCCACGAGATACGTTGCGTTGGACTCGAAAGTCCATGCCAGGTGATGAATGAGACTTTTCTACTGCGCGTCAGCCGAAATCCTGTATCTTGGGAAATTTTAGGACATACCGGAACTTTATCAGAGTGCCCGAGTGTAACAATAATGCGTCCCGAGCTTTTACCACTTTGCAAATACCGGAAAGCATCCTCGATAGCCGACACAGGGAACTTGTGTAACGGCTTTGGACAGTAGATGGTTCCTTTCCGGACCAGGTCCATTGTCCTGTGAAACAACGCTTTCGACACTTCTTGCCGATTGAAAGTGAGGTCGCGAACGTCCACCGCAGAGAACGTCCTATTGTTTGCAAAGCTCGCCATTGGCAACGGAGCATTTGCATAGATGTCGGCCTTGCCTATCTCGATGAACCTACCATATGGAGCAACGCATTCCCATGATGATTTTAGACCCTCGCCTACCAACGAATTCAGCACCACATCTATGCCATATCCGTTGGTGGCTCGCATGATGCCTTCTGCGAAGCTCAGATCTCTGGAGTAGAAGATGTTGGAGGCCGGAATGCTGTACTCTTTGATGAGCAGCTGCTTCTTGTGATCATATCCGACAGTTGCGAAGACCTCTGCGCCGAGCATTTGCGCGACTTGGATTGCGACCTGTCCTGTACCTCCCGACGCTGCATGGATGAGAATCCTTTCTCCCTTTTGCAGACGGGCTACATCGACGAGAGCATACCAAGCAGTCATCACTGGATTGATGACTCCGCAAGCCTCCTCCACGGACAGGGAGTCCGGGATCTTGAAAACATCGGCCTCGTCGCAGTGCACGTATGTCCTCATGCAACCAAAGATCGATGTACCTACTCGGTCGCCAGGGCGTAGCTGGGTACATTGAGCGCCAACCCTCTTCACTAAGCCGGCGCAATCCGTGCCGAAATCATTTTCGTCCAGCCGGCCTAGCGCACCGAATACGTCGCGGAAGCCAACCGCCCAAGCCTGGTTCTCAATTTCGATCTCCGTCGGACCGAGCTCATTGCGGTGCTCGTCTTCGATGAAGCACAGTGATTCGAGAGAGCCTCGCGTTCCGACGTGAAATTTTAGGGGCGGTCCTGGGAGCCAGGCTTCGTGCTTTGTCTCCGGAGAGATGGATGCGTTCACATCTCTATTGAGATCAACTTCGAGGACGAGGCGACCAGTCAGAACTTTCCCGTCTCGAACGAGAAACTCGAGGTCTGGCGACGCATCCTCAAATGTTGAGCGAAAGACTTGTGCGATATATTGCTGGCAGGTTTGAAAATCGGAAGCATCGTTCTCCAAGGTGAGGGAGATGATTTTCTTGCTGGTGTTTTCGGCTCGTATCACTCTAAGCAAACCATCCTTGATACCGGTATGAGGAAAAGAACTCTGAGAGATAGGCGATGCGGTTACCCAGAGCAATTGTTTGGATTGCTGTACCCAGGTTTGGATCAGTCGAAACGCATCATCCGACGGCTCGGCCAAAATCGTTTCTTCCATGTCCGCAAGAAACACAACATGATCGGTCGGACATACGTCCGCTTCCATGACTTGAGAGAGTGAAAAGATCACAGGTGGATGGGTAGATAGCCCAAACACTCCGCTCGACAGTGCCAATGCCAGACTGTTCTGCTGTTCATTATAGTCGTTGACGACCAGCAGGATCCTTGATATTTCGGTTACTGCGCGCGACGTGCTATCTGCAGTGGAAGTGATGATGCTCACATAGTTCGCTCTCTCGTCTTCGTAATCCTTGACAACCAACTCATTGCCAGAGAATCCAGTGTTTTTGAGCAGAACGTCCCACTCCACCTGAGTGATTGTCGGACACCATGCACGAGATTTCTCCTCAGCATACCACCAACCCGGGAGCACACCAAAGCCAAAGCTCATGGCGAAACATTCCGGATTTTGAGTGATCTCTAGGAAGACCAGCTGGCCGCCGGGTTTCAGCGCACGCCGAAGATTGCGCATAGTTACGACGAGGTTCTTGGTAGCATGCAGCACACTACCTGCAATAATTATGTCGCAAGATCCAGGCTCGATGCTGGCACTTATGTCACTTTCAAGATCGAGAGTTTTGAAGCTCATACGGTTACGGTATTCCGCGAATCGCTCGCGTGCACCCTCAAAGTAGCCCGGTGATATGTCGGTGTAGATGTACTCGCGGAACGCAGTGCCGCCAGTGCGCTGTTCTATTCGATGCAACATTGTCAGGATTTGGTTCGTCATACCACCGGTACCCGCGCCGACCTCAAGGATTTTCTGGTCAGGACTTTGATGGACGGCCAGTTCGAGATAAGAGAATAGCTTTTGGTTGCATGTGCGGCTAAAGAACGCGTCATAGAGGTCCTGGGCTACCGGTGTTGTAAAGAGGAGATCAAGCGCATCGGTCTCACCACGGATGATCGGAAGGAGGCTCTGAAGTACTTCGATGTAAAGCCTCCAGGATGGCCGGATATCTCGTAAACGTTCAAGTTCTAATCTGAGTTTTTCGTCGCTGAGCTCTTCCACAGTCTTGCCTGGTGTATGGCGAAGCTGTCTCTCAACCCACGTTACGAATCGCTTGAGATGCTCTGGTGTCTGCGGTTCAAGAGATTTTTGCAGGTCAGGAAGGGTGCGCTCGAGACCAGCGCGTATAGCATCTTCTAGCGAGATACAATATTCTATAGCCCATGTCTCGTCATCCTTACTCTCTAGCGCGCAGTACTCAGAGAGTTGCTGGGTGGTGAGCAGGGACAACTGCGGTTTCCAGTCGATACTATGGGTCAATCGCTTCTGGAAATCGCCTGTTGATGTCCTGCTGGCTACGGCTGACATCCCAACGTGCTTAGCATGACAAAGCAGGGATCCAGCATCGCTCACTGCCGTGATAGAGCAGTTGAGTCCCGTTGATGATATGTTCAGCTTTGATTGGGCCATTATCCGGACTTTGCTGGTTTGTGGATGTTGCCATCCCGTTGCGGAAAGCCACAGATCGCGCGTATGACTCGGAACGAATGTCGAAAGCGTCTTTGTCATGCCTCCTGAGGGAGCAGTGCAACACAGCTGCAGGCAATTGTCGAGCACAGTCGGATGTACCACACCCTCATAAGGCGCTTCGGAGTTTTCAACGCAGGCTACACAGAGCTCATACCCATCCCAGAAGATATCTTTGGAAAGAGCAAAAGCTTCGCCATAGAAAATGCCTTGCTTGTCCAGCCACTCGTAAAAGTCTTGACGAGCAACGTGCTTGGTGCACGAAAACTTTGCCTCTTCCCAGATGCAGGAGCAATCCTCCTCTGTTGCACGCGCTTTATGGCCTTCATCAATCTCGTTCGGGCCACTCTCTTTAGGCTGCGCATGAACAATAGCCTTACAACACTCAGTCCAGGCTCCATCGTCCCCGAGAGAAAATATCACGACCTCGAAGCGCATGACATCCCGCTCATAGGCCTGCTTGACAACCCGTAATTGCGTTACCACCTCGGTCTTTTTCTCTCGTTGTATGAAGATGGGACTCGAGAATGTGGCTTCCTTGACGAGATATCCAGATACCACCTTTTGGGATTGCACTGTTTGCTTCACAGCTTCCAAGGCCATGACGATCATTCCGGCCGCTGGAAAGATTATGGCACCGTCTACGACGTGGTCCGCAATCCAAGGTGTCTCTTCGACACTCAACATTTTACGCCATCGCGGCTCGAGTGGGTTCCAGTCGGTCACCCGTATACCAAGCACGCCCCTTGGAGCAGCGCCACGCAGGCGCCAGTCACGGCTCAGTCGGCTTTCGTACCAATAATGCTGACTGCGGTCGAAGGGATACTTTGGTAGATTCGCTGGCACCGTAGCGTTGCCTATGTCAGCAGTTTGCTGATTCACCGCAGTAATGGAAACGGGATAACCGCGAGTGAAGAGGTGACCGGCTACTTCCATTGTCGTCTTCAAGGGCGGGAGTAGTTTCGATAAGACGGAGACATATTTGAACTCCTTGTGGTTTGGCAACTGACTTAATGTCTCAGTGACAGGTCGCCTCAATGCACCGTGTGGGCCGATCTCGATGTAGTCCGATATCGATTTGATGCCGTCCAATTTGGGGGCTGCTTGGGCGAGATACTGCAATGCATCAACAAAGCGTACTGGTGAAGTCAGGTTGTCGGTCCAGTATTGTGCCATCGACAATTCCATCGCAGTAATCTTCTGACCAGTCGTCGTGGACACCATTAATATTGCGTTGGGGTCTAGGCTCGACCCACTAAGACTACCTAGACAAGAAAGGTATTCGGAAGCTATCTCTTGCATGACTGCAGTGTGGTATGCGATTCCCGTTTTGAGCCTCTGTGCAAATATGGCGTCGTCATCCAGATGACCCTTCAGCGCATCGATGTCTGCTTCAGACCCGGCCAAAGTTACGTTCGAAGGACTGTTGACGCAAGCAATATGAACATCCGCATTTGGGAGCGTTTTGTTGATGTAAGCACGGACTTGTCCTTCTTGGAGATTTGCGGACATCATGGCCCCAGATTTAGCGGACGCTGTCAACTGTGCGGTCAACTGGGCACTCAATCTACCCCTATGGTACGCAATCCTGCACGCGGAGTCGAGAGATACTGCGCCGGTAGCGTATGCAGCCGCAATCTCGCCTGAGGAATGACCAACGACCGCCGCTGGAACAATGCAGAAGCTCTTCAGTAGCTCAACAAGGGCAATCTGAAGAGCGGTGCATAGAGGCTGACTGAATTGTGGAAGGTCGATACCTTCTCCACTTTCCATCTTGTCTAGTATCATCAATGAGCTATGATCGAAGTGTGTATGAGGGCTAGGAAAAGGAAGAATCGTACCGAATAGGGACCACTCAGCTCCGAGGGCCTGAAACGCGCTATTTGCTTCAGTCAGAGTGGACTTGAACACTGGATACTGGATTAATTCAAGCCCCATTTTAGCATACTGAGCACCCTGGCCTGTGAATACAAAGCAGAGCTGCGTCTCGGACAATGACCGCACACACCCTAATTTCAGCAGGCCTACACTTGCAGAAGGTAGGTTCGCATCGGCAACAATAAACGACCTCATAGTCATCTTGGTTCGGCGTGCTGCAAGAGTGTAAGCGAGGTTTTGCAGGCTTTTGGGTGAATCGAATATGTTGCCATCGTAATAGTCACTGTATTGCTGATGAACTCGTTTCAGAGCTGCTTCATCTCGGGCAGAGAAGACAAGGAGCTGATAGTGCGATAAACCTGTGTCATTAGGTTTATCTACACCATTGATCTTCAAACCCAGCCCATTGATTGACGAAGGTCCCGTGCCGTTGATTGACGAAGGTTCCGTGCCGTTGATTGACGAAGGTTCCGTGCCGTTGATTGACGAAAGTTCCGTGCCGTTGATTGACGAAGGTTCCGTACCATTGATCTTAAACGCAATCGCATCGTTGATGGTTGTTGAAGCTGCATCACTAATGGCCATTGGAGCCACACCGTTGGCTATTGAGGCCAATCTGGTGTTGCTCTCGGGGGCGGCTCCGTTGGCCATTTCTCGCGATGGTAGTTCTGCATGCTTCACACCGGTCTTGTGGTTTCTGTTTGACGTTGCTGGCAGCGCAGGCTTAGGATTCCTGACAACTGGAAGACAGTTTCGAACACTGAGTTCTTTCAGTGTATTATAGGCATCGTCCAGAATGGCGTGGGCATTGGAACCGCCGAACCCAAATGAGTTCACCGATATTCGACGCAAGCCTCCCTCCGGCCACGGGATGCAAGATGTTGGGATCTAGAGATTGTTAGTAGGAACACTACTGCAAGTAATACAATTACCTGGATGTTATTCCGTCTGGCATTGATTTTCGTGTTCAATCTCTCGAACAACGCATTTGGTGGAATGAGGCCTTTCTCAAGCATGAGAACGGATTTGACAACCCCAGCCAAACCACTTCCGCCTTCAAGGTGTCCGATGTTGGTCTTCACTGATCCGCTGTTGTGATGGTCAGATACCGATGCAGAAGTGCGCATAGTTTAGGAAGTCGACTTACATGTAAAGAGGTGAGCTAAGAGAGCGGACGCTCCTGAAGACAGCACCAAGAGCTCTCATCTCAGTTGCATCACCGATCTGCGTTCCGGTGCCTACAGTTTCGCTCAATTACTAAATTCAAATTGCTGCAATGAAGGGAGTCACTCACCGTGAGCCTCTACGTAGCGTGTTGACTCGAATCCAAGATTGCAATTCCTGTAAACCTGCCGAATCAGATGTTCTTGAGAGGCTGAACTCGGCTGGGTGATACCCGGTGTGCGTCCGTCTTGATTCGACCCCGTTCCTCGAATGACAGCACGTATATTGTCCTGGTCTGAGATTGCAGTGGATAGCTTTTTGAGCACCATGACTATCACGCCTTCGCCCCTGCTATATCCATTGGCGCGGTCGTCGAAGCTGTGGCAGATACCATCTGGCGAAAGCATATTCATGTTGCTTAGGTATAATGAATACTCAGGATCTAACATCAGACTTGATCCTGTGACAAGCACCTTATGTGCAAGTTAGTATGCAATCACGCACTGGTAAGTATCGGAGGATATGCTTACCGTGGAGCTCTGCCCCGATCGTAGTGATTGACAGCCAAGGTCTATCGCAATCATACTTGAAGAGCAGGCTGTGTTCAGCTGTATACTGGGGCCTTTCAAGTCGAAGTACCAACTCAACCTATTGGCCAAGATGGAGACAGAGATGCCGGTCGCAGTATTCACTGGTGCATCATCTGGGTCTTTCGAGACTGTCCTGTGGTAGTCGCTTTCCATCGAACCTGCAAAGACACCCGTCTCGCTCCCTGCGAGTCTTTCAATTGGTATGCCGGCTGTTCTTGTTAGTAGGCCCTCAGAACACATAAAGCAAAGTCGAATAGAAGGTTATTTTACCGTTTTCTAGTGCATGGTATGTGGTTTCTAACAGCATTCGCTGCTGTGGGTCCATCGTCGAAGCTTCCTTCGAGGAGATTGAGAAAAAAGGGGCATCGAAGATGGCAAGATCTTGCTTGAGGAAATGCCCTCCTGTCGCTGTCAACTGTCATCACATTAGAATATTTTCTCTCGATTTGGTGAACAGTATGTCATTGCCTACAGTGTTGAGTGGGGCATCATGAGACCTAGTGAACGCATCGATATTCACTCTCGATTTGGGCCATCCTGTCATTACATTCTTGCCTTTTTCGACGATTTCCCAGAAGCTGCCTTCATCCTCCAAGTCCTGCGGGAGTTTGAATGCAATTCCAACAATTGCTATAGGATCCATGGTGGATTTGTGAATAGAGAGTGGAAAATGTGAGGGAAGTTTGATCTGACGACGAGCGAACTTTGGACTCCTGTGAAGCATGCACACATTGAGTTGTCTAGACTCGGCAGGTTATTAAGGGGGTATTGCTATCAACCTATCATGTAACTTACAGGATACAGGAGATCGGATGGGACGATCGAGCCAAACAGATAGCGCCTTGACAAGGTAAAGTTTAGTCCCAGAGTGATTCCAGTTGATTGGACGTGTGGCTTGTTCTCGCTGACCCTCAGCTTGGCCGCTATAACAGCAGTAAGTTAATGTGCCACACCGTTTGCAAAGTTCGCCCATTCTAGGTTCTTGGCCGAGGCGTTGATGCACGTATGTATCCGTCGGCAGCTGACCTCTGCAGTAAGCGGCCCCGAACTCTGCAGTCAACCGCCCCATCCGATAAAGAGGGTCAAAATCGGCCCGCATGCGATCCACCATATTTTTGTGTGGAATCCTTGCATGAACAGGGCGAGGCAGACCTTCAAGGAAGGCAGCCGCGCTTGATCTACTATTAGCCTAAATCACGCACAAAATTAGGCTATACTACCTACGGGTCTCCGCAACATGTGCCGTCTCCTACAAGCGAGACACCTATCTCAGAGAGCGACATTTATAGATATTTAGATTATGCGTGTAAGAAGTGTGGTGTAGATGATTAGGATTGTGTGCTACGTGTGCAAAGAGTGCGGACTAATCGAGTCCACAGCAGCGAAATTCTGCCCTGAGAAATGCATTAAAGTTAGTTGAAAGTATTTATAATGACCCGATCGCACCGTCTGAAAGTAGAGCAAAGCTTGACAGGGTTTCAAGGCATTTGCAGTGATGCAGAACAACTGCATACGCACGTACTATATCATTCCGAAGCCACTCAGCCCTTCCCGCTTCATCCATGCATATACTTCTCTGGCCGCCTTGGTAACCTTTTGCCCTGTATTCCCCTCCTCAATCGACATAATCTCCTCTACCCATACATAGATTTGTTCCACTAAGCCTACAACCTGTGCAGTGGTATTCTCCGCATGAAAAGTGACTCTGAGTCGGCTTTCCCCGCTGGGTACTACTGGATGCTTTACAGGTAGCACGAAATATGAAGAAGCAAGGAGATGCATGTAGATCCAATAAACATACTTCTGACGAGTCCAGACGGTGACGATGTGTGTGAGGAAGGGACGTTCTTCCCAGCCATGGGCTAGTGGTACATTGAGTAGACTCTTCTTTTGAGCAGTTGGCCAGAGGGAGTGTGAGGTCAGTGTCTCGAAGAAGGTTCGTGCGAGAGATTGGACGCTTTCTTGTCCCTGCGCTTATATTAGTATACACTTCCAAAGCGGCCTCGTATCATTTCGCTTGCTTGCCTTGAGGGCCTCTGGGGTACCAAGCAACCTATGCCCAGCCCGGATCGCTGCGACAAACGGAAATGGTGGCGCTGCGGAGTAGATTGTGGGCCGCGCGAAATTCACCAGCGCGGATTTGATGATCTCGTTGCTCAGTATGATTCCTAGATTATAGTATATTAGCTCTAGTTAGGATAGCGAAAAGAAAGCTTTACCTCCACAGGCACCCATCGCCTTCGAATAAGTATGTAACCGTACTGCAATATCTCCCTCCAAGGCGAGCTCGCACACAAGACCTGTACCATTCGGCCCAATCAATCCGGCGCTGTGCGTTTCATCTACCACAAATTGGATGTTCCCAAGACCTTCCGACAACTCGTCCGCTATTTCGACAAGCTCAAGTAGAGGGCACACATCGCCTTCCATGCTATACACAGATTCAACTGCTACGAGTATAGAGCGCCGACCCTGCTTAATCATTGGCTGGGTGTCCAAGATCAAAGTCAGTGTATTGCGGAACGCCACGATGTTGTTGTGCTGAAATTCAGTTCTCTGAATCGCAAGACTGCGCTCCATTCCTTCATGGGTAGACGCGTGCACTAAGCTATCGTACACAATCGCATCGCCTGGCCTAGGAAGCGCCGACCAAATGATAACGTTCGCGTCGAAAGCCGAGTTGACGATGAGGCCTTGCTCTGCTTTGTGGTATTTCGAGATTTCCAGCTCAGTTTCTTCGATGTACGGATAGTTCCCCTCCATAACTCTTGAACCACCTGCGGCGACACTAAAGTCGGGGTAGCGATTCAATTCATCTAGGAAACTTTTGCGAATCAGGCCAGTGGTATTCCAAGACAAGTAATCGTTGGAGCAAAAGTCGAGGGCAACGTTGGTTTGCCAGTTGCTGTGGACTATGGAGAATAGACTTTGGGTCGCGCGGCGCTTATCGAGGGCTTCTTCGACATTACGATAGAAGGCTGAAAGAACCTTTGTTGAAGTTGGGAGGATCTGTTGAGCTTTGATCTGTTTAATGATTGATCGATCCGGATTGGCAATTCGTTCTTCTTTGGTGTTATCCATCGTGAACATCAATGACACTGTGCCGCGGTGAGTGTAGAAGACACTGGGTACATAAAAATGCTACTGCAATGAGTATCATAGTAGTTAGTACGATTTCGGAAGCTAGTCGATGCACCTCCGCAGCCCTAGCCGGCGAAAAAGAGATGCAGGTGCTCGAAATTAATGGACGTGCGTACAGCCCCAAGTGCGACAAGGGTCGGGGACTTTCCCATTGGCTGCATGCAAGGTCTATCAGCCTTGCGTTCTTAATACGAGCTATCGTACTACCCGAACATATGCAACACTATCAAGATCTCACCCTCCTTCGCCGTGCCACATCCGATGCTCCATCTCTTGGCTTTCCATAGATAATCATGGCATTCCATCCGACATTAAATCTAGACCTCGATTTCAGCCTTCATTCCAAGGCGCTGTACTGAGCATACCTAGCCGGAACCTTCGGCCTCATCGCTCGAAAATGGTGAATGCGACTTATGAAGCACTTCTACTAGAGGCTGCACTGGACCCGCCGCCTGGCGTGGTGCCAGACTTCGCTAACCCTGGCGGAAGCCATCACGTTGGATATGGTATCGTCATCGCAACCTCCATCATCGCAACCATCGCTGTCGCAGCACGATTAGTGAGCAGCACTATCGCCAAAAAGTTTGTCGTTGAGGACTTCTTGATGATAGCAGCCTTGGTAAGTAAGAACAATAGAAATATCGTAACACGGCGTAGTCGGGAAGAAACTAGAAGCTAATCGATGTCGAAGGGTATATTCGCCGGAATGCAATACATGTCTTGGGACCTCTGCAGATGGCCAGGAGTTTGGGTACACCAATGGAATGTGCAGAATGGGACCCTCGTTCATTTTCTCTATGTGAGTAACTGGAACCTGTCTATCTCTTGACAGTCCCTTGAGGCCGGTGCTGATATTGTCAAGGGCGCTCATCTGGGTGCTGTATATTACGGACCTATAGCCATGTGCATCAAAGTCGCCATCCTGACCAACTGGCTGCGTATATTCGTCCCAAAAGGTGTGCGCAACGCCTTGTTTTGGTTGCTTCACATCTTGATTTGGACCAATGTCGTTTTTTATACGATTACGACTATCACGGAAGTCTTCCGCTGCTGGCCGCGTGAGAAGATCTGGAACCCCTGGTATGAAGGGGGAACATGCTCCCTCGATATATTAGGGCAGAATCTCGCGGTTAGTGTACTGAACTTCATATCGGACACAATCATCCTCGCCATACCGCAGTGGATCATTTGGCATCTCAACCTGCCGCCGAGCCAGAAGTGGGGCATCTCGCTGCTTTTCGTGATTGGTATTGGGTTCGTAAATCCTACTTCTCTCGCTGTGAACATGAGACTAACCTCGCGTGTGTAATAGCGCCTGGACTATGGGTGTGGTTCGCACAGTATACTTCGTCAAGTTGCTTAGTTCCGAAGACGTGACCTACCAGATGACCGGCGTCGCCTTATGGACCCTTTGGGAAGTCGCAACCGGATTCCTTATCATGGGTATTCCTTCATTTCCAAGGGTCGCCAAAGCGTTGCCAGTTCCTGAAGCCGTCTCGTCGTTCTTCCGCTCGTGGCGGGGTAGTATCGCACAGAGTGGGTCCTCCAGTCCGAACAAATGGCACATCATGTACAAGCCAAAGTCTCGGAAACGTCGCAGCGTTTTCGAGATTGGAAGCGAGTTAAATACGCATGACTTACTGTCGACGAGTAGCGCAGATGACATTAGGCGTAGTAGCGATGACGTGCAGGAGCCGGAGATGGTGCATGCGACGAAGGGGAATGCTCAGATCAACCATTTGCAAACTGTCTGATGGACTGTATTTAAGGGCTCGTATAAGAATGATAGACTCACGAAATTACTAAGTGATGTTCAAAATACGTTGGTTATCCAGATGATGAGTTTTGTGAAGAGCTTATGCAAGGTCGCTTCTTGCGGCATTGACGGCGCAGCGCATGATTCCATGGCCCGTGCGAGACGGGTGCGCATATATATACGCAAGCTCCGAATAACGAGGCACGGCCGTGATTCACCACTGTTTTACTTACATCTTCGCCATCGAAATTGCCGCCGGTCTATCACCTCACGCCAGCTCCCATGATGGCTACTACAAAAGGCCATGCAGGTAGTAAGATCCGCAGGATGGGCTGTCAGTGAGTTTACTGTTGACCTGCGCCTACAGCAAAGAGCGCTTTCTCACATAGAGCAGTGAAGCTTACCAACTGGCCATGCATACTCTCGACCAGTACAGAAGCACCATCGTAGCCTGCCGCTACTTTCCACAACCTCTTCTTGCCCGCCCAGAATCCCTTGCAATTCTTAAGGCCCAATTTTGCGATGCTCTTGCCCGAGTTGTGCTTGCTCAGCCTCATCTCCAAACTGGCATTACAGGAGAGAACTCCAAAAACCCTGCTTTCGTTCTTCTTGAACACATCGATCTTCGCAACCATGTTCAATGGATAACCGTGGACGACTCTAGCCATTTTCAGCAGCACTACCTCGACACGATGCAAGGTCAGCTCGATTCTAGATACGATAATCTCTCAACTCAGCCTGGTTGGAGAGTAGTAGTCTTACATGATATGGGGGCCGAAGCATTGGAGGTATTCTACGTTTGGAACCACCCACACCACGATGGATCAAGTGGCAAGATCTTTCATCAGTACTTGCTGCGATACCTTAACGAAGTCACCAGCCAAGACAAGGAGCCTATAGTTGAGATTTCTGAGCACTCGGACAAGTGGACTCTGGATCTGCCTGACTGTTCCGATACTTTGCCGCCGAATCCAGAAATTCTGACTTCGTGGCCTGTGTCACCAGGGTTTGTGTTGTCGGAGCTGTGGAAGGGATTGAAACCAGAGTGGATTTTCCCGCCAGGAAACACGCATGCGCGCTGGGCTCCAATTCAGGCCTCCCCTTACCAGACCCGGTTCCGCAACTTCACAGTCGATAGCGACCTTGTTACGAAGCTAGTGGGTGCTTGCCGCCTACAACAGACCACTCTGACAGGCCTTGTGCAAGCCCTCTGCCTAGTCTCCCTTTCCACCGCGCTTCCGGATGTAAGCGGTTTTGCGAGCAGAACGCCTTACGACCTGCGAAATATCTTACCATCGAATACGAAGCAGTACCCTTGGCTACAGCCGAAAGAGTCGATGTGCAATTATGTATCGGTGCTAGACCACGAATTCGACCCCAAGCTAGTCAATATGATTCGCTCTCATATGTCAGCCATGTCTTCGGATTCAAAACTACCAGCCAATGTTTTGGATATGATTTGGTCCGTCTCGGCTCGTGTCCGACGGGAGATCCAGGCGAGACTGGACTCCGGCACGCGAAACGACTTGATAGGCATCATGAAGTTATGCCCGGACTGGAACAGCCAGCAGCAAAACGAGATGCGCAGGACAAGATACCTTTCTTGGCTCGTTACCAACCTGGGCGTTCTCGACGGGGAAAGCAGCGCTAATGCGGGGAAAGAGGAGACATGGTCGTTACGCCGGGCCGAGCTCATCTTGAGCGCAGAAACACCTTCAGCTGCACTATCGGTGTCGATCATGACAGTGAAGAGCAGAGAAATGTGTGTCACATGTAGTTGGCAGGATTGTGTTGTTGATGCAGAGCTTAGCGAGCGCTTAATGGGCGATCTCGAACGATGGCTGAAAGATGTTGGCTCTTAGCTCTTAGCTGTGTCTCACCAGCTCGCGCGTCGTGCACGTTTAGAACGAGAGTCCGTAGATTGATGTCTCATGGAGGTGTACTATGCAAGTGCTTCGATTCGTCAAGCACTATGTTCTCCAAATGTATATGGTTCCAGCATATCAACGCGGTTCATCAGCCCGCTGTCACACAAGGCAGAATGCAGACAAGGCAGAGGGCACACAAGGCAGAATTCACACAAGGCAGAAGGCACACAAGGAAGAAGGGTCGAAGTGCAGTCAAGGTTCTTCGGGAATTGAAGACTTGCAGGTGCATAGGCGTCTACAACGAGAATGCCGTCCCAATGACGACTCAACGTCGGCTGCAAATAACGGTGGCACAATGCAGGCGCAGTAGCGGGGGCCCGCGTTTTTCCAGACCAATGGCATACCCATGCAGATAACCTGGTAATATTACTGTAACGTCCCGCAAGATCTTATCCACGAATGGTCAACCAAGATTGAATATTCAATCTAATAATTATCCGTCGGGCGTTGATGCATATATATTGCGGGTTCAAGGGGGACAAACGCATGCAGACTGATAAACAGACCCGCCAGTACGGGAATAGATGTCTTGTACACCCCGAACTCGATGATCGAATTCCCTTGACAAGTAGTGCATAGCCAATTAATGCTCTCAGTAACCACTAGCACATTGCAGACCAATTTAACGTACTTGAAAGGCAGTGCAGGCTGCCTGGGCCATTATGGCCGTTATGTCTGGGCATCATTCAGCCTGCTATCGCAGCGGGCGTCTAGCCACCACAGCGCCGGTATTGCATTTTCCGGTGAAGAATATTATACCAGGAAGTGCTCTGCTGCATCGTTACACCAAGTACTCAATGGTGATCCAAATTAGAGAACGCTAGTGCTACCCATCCGCACGCTTCTGAGACCCTTTCGTGGAGGTTCTTTCCTGGAGATAATCTGTTGTCGCAGAATTCCGATCACGCTGAACGCCGTACGTTTTAACCTCATCGTAACATGGAGAACTTTGAGAATGGAAGAGAGAAGTCTCTGGCGTCAGGTGTTTTGCACCTCGCTACGAAGAGCGATCAGGGAGACCTACACCATCAAATTGAAACTCATGCATCGACACCGCCAGAGCCACGACGTAGAAAGCCACTCGCGTTTCACATGTCATTTCTCTCCCTCCTGATCATGGGCTTCATTTGCGCTCTCGATGCAACTGTGCTTGGTGTTGCGATTCCTGTAAGATTCCGTTTCTGGATCATGTTTGTTTGCATACTTACATTGACCCAGTCCATAGTCCATGAACTGAACGGAACGACTCTCGAAGGTTTCTGGGCTAGCATATCCTTCTTGCTAGCGGTGGTCATTGTTCAGCCTCTGTACACCAACGTATCCAACGTTATTGGCCGCAAGATGCCCTTATACACCTCATACTTCTTCTTCATTGTCGGCTCCATCATCTTCGGCCTGAGTCAAAGCATGACCGTGCTGATTACCGGGAGGACACTTCAAGGTCTTGGCGCTGGGGGTCTAGATGTTCTCAATGAGATCATTCTGGCCGATATCACGACATTAAAGGAACGGCCAATGTACCTTGGATACTTCTCCATCCCGATGCTGGGAGGCACCGTCCTTGGACCCATTCTTGGTGGTGTTTTCAGCCAGTATGTCACCTGGAGGTGGATTGGATGGATCAATCTCCCATTGTCCGCCGTCGGACTGGTACTGGCGGTTATTTTCATGAGGTTGAAGACCATCGATGAGCCTCTGCAAGTAAAACTGAGCCGTCTGGACTGGGGTGGGCTCGTTTTGTTTACAACTGGTTGCACCTTATTCGCGTCACCCGTAGCTTGGGCTGGTGCCATGTTCCCATGGTCTTCGTACAAAACGCTCGTTCCCCTACTTCTAGGCGCCATTCTGTTGGTCGCATTCGTCTACTACGAAAAGAGACCCATCGAGCCTGTTCTACCGTACCGGATGTTCAACGATCGCACTTCTTCCCTCACACTCCTTGCAAGCTTCCTCCACGGCGTCGCCAACTACAGCGTCACCCTCTACGTTCCCTTATTCTTCCAGGCCGTATACCTCAAAGAACCGCTACCAGCGGCTGTTCTGACTCTACCTGTATGTTTCTTCGCAATAGCCACTGCAGTCGCAGCTGCCGTTGCGGTCGAAATAATGCGCAAGTACCGCCTCGTGATAGTCGTCAGCTGGGTGTTTATGGCTGTCGGGGCAGGCGTCCTAACCCTTCTGAAGCGCTCTTCCAGCTTGGCCCAGATGGAATCCTTCCAAGTGCTTCTCGGCATTGGCATTGGTCCCTTCTGGTCCTTGCTAAACCTGCCGCTGCAAGCTAGTGTGTCTGTGGATGACATGGGTTATGCGGCTGGGATGCTGTGCTCTTTCCGCCTCTTCGGTGGTCTCATAGGGCTGGCAGTGTCATCAACGATATTCAACTCGGTATTTGCAAACAGTATTGCGGGTTTGCAGCCTCTGCCTGGTCAGCTGGCAGCCTTAGAGGATCTTAGAGAAGCAATTGGTTTTGTGCCGCTTTTAAGAGATATTGAGGCGTCGGCGGAGCTCCTAGACAAGGTAATCGACGCTTACAAGAGATCTGTGTTTGGAGTTTTGTGGATGGTAGCTGGTACTGCCGTGGTGGGATTCCTCATTTCGTGGTTCATCGAGGACAAGCCATTGGACCAGGAAGAGCTAGGAAGGCAGCATCTTGAAGAGAAGAGGCCACATGCTGGCCATACGGTGTAATATATCGATGCACAAAGTAGCCACTCCACCGTTCTATAGTAGTAGAGTACAGAGTTAACTAGGTGGCTGACGTTTAACTAGACTTTACAAAAATCTTCTATCGCCTTATTGCCGACAGCCTGGACCAACCTGCTCGAATTTTGTCACGCTGACTTTTTCCTTCTACTCATCGTACACATTTACATGCGCACTCGTCCTGGTCTTCGTAAACTTCCCAATCGGAACCCCCTCTAAGAGCAGATCATCTATCTCCTATAGCGACTTCAGTGGTCGGCACGAAAGAAATGGATTTACTTCTATTAATTCCATTACTTTCTGGAATTCTATGTGGAAATACCCCACTTTATGTGGGGGTTATACTAACTTGTACTATAATAGCATAGTTCTTAGTATATTGTTACGGGTCACTTACTTACTGAGCCTGAACCGGGTGAGGGGAGGACAGTTTGGGTAGGAGCCGAGGTAGTATTCAATTGGATCGAGAGAAGGAGTCAACCGCCTTCTTATGGGGTATGATGTAAACCAATTCACAAAGCGGAGCTTTATGAATAACTATCGAGACTGTGTGATCTGGCAATGATTCCAAACGGTACAATCTGTTTTGAGAGTTGACTACGAAGTTTTTGAGAGTTGATTACGAAGTAGTAAAGACTATGAAGACGAGTCCTGTCTATATACTTTCCTCCTTCTTGGCCGATCAGGTTTGATCATAACGATCAGACGCCAAGAGCTCTGATCGCCCTGATCATTCCTGACCTCACGTGATGTCTCGGTCGCGTGACGTTGGGCCGTCCATGTTCCGGGAGATGCCTAGCATGCGCGACCCCTCTTAAGGATAGGTTCGCGCCTGGCCTGATCCCTTCCGTAACATATATGAGCTTATTTGCACGGAATATATTAAACTTAGTAGGGTATATAACGGGCACCTTCCTAATCAGAGTAATTAAACAGAGCTTGAAAAGCCAACTTAGAGGTAGCCTTTATTTTCTACCCTGTCGTCATTCGTACGCTATTACTCTATTAGGATAGGTACGTTGGCTAATTCGAGTTCGTTAAGTAAACTTTTACTATTAGTATTAACTTAGGAACTCTAGTTCATATTATAGGACGATGTATTAAAAGCTTCACATGGGTTTGCAAGGTAGAAGGTAAGAGATAAGTATTATAAGAACTAGTAGAGGAGATTTGACGTCTCCCGCAGCTAAAATTAATATCAACGCTAAGGACTACATCGGGCTTTATATGACTTTAATAGTTAACTTAATACTAAATAAATTGTCTGTATAGGCAATTACTAAGAACTTGATTCCCTTATATAACTTGGAAGGAAGTGGAAGTGGAAGGAAGTGGAAGTGGAAGGAAGTGCCGACCACTGACGCTTCATGACGGGCATCCCTGCTTCACACACTTAGATGCCCCCTCCACAGCGTGGTACAGCATAGGCTCTCTTTTCTCATTCAATGGAATCCCTCCTTCCTCATCAAGACGATACTCTGCGGAGCACCGCAATTGTATTTTGGGACCTCGGGACATCTCCACTGCACGGGGGCCATTTTGAAAACGAGTAAGTTGGAAGCAAGTCTACATACAACGACGTGACTTCCCCGGCGCTCGGTGCGCCCACGCGCTTGGATATACACCATTTAATTGATCTGGGACTGGGTCTGGCTGGAAACACCAAGCTACGATGACCATGCGGTTCGCCGTTGAGTGCGCCTGTGTCGATCATTGGTCCACTACCTATCGCTATCAGGTGAGGACAACACATGCCGCAAAGTTCCTCCGCAAACTTGAACCCGTGTCAAAGAACTCATAATCTCATGGAGCGTACAACTTGTTCAGCGCATTACAACAGATTCTATCGAGGATACCGTTCGGCCTTCTTCTCTGTTGGTTGTAATAATGACCTTTGATGTGGCAATTGCGTCCGCGTAGGTTGGTGCGCAAGCGGACATGCTGGCTTTCGAATTTCGGATTTAGGAAAGACTAAGTGAAGGCACAAGGTGTACCCGCCCGTGGAAGTAGTTAATTCGTACCGTCTGAACATCTCACGGGGGTTGACATGGATAGGACTATCGGTCTATACCACCCAGTAAATCTGTCTGTAGAAGGTTGTCTCAAACCGCTACGTTAGGATAATACTGTTACCTAAGCAAGTGAGTTTTGGTACAAACTCAGCCATTCGCCATACGTCCACCTACCCAATAAGTAGAGCGTTCAGCAACATGGACCGCTCAGCCCCAATGCAGCATCCAACGATGCTAATAGATGCGTCGAGCGCTCCCTCAACAGCGACACTTGCGAACAAGGAAGCCACACCGACGACGTCAGCGCCCTCACGCACGCATCCGATCCGGCTTTCCAAACCATCGTCGTCCTGCCTGTTTAGTCCATGCATCTGTCCAAGGTACCATAGCCTGTACCGTGGTACAGTGTTCGACAAATTTTCCAAGAACAACTCCTTTCGGCAGGTTAAGGGAGAGAGTACTTGGTTGGGCGGGGGATGTTTCTGTGCCGTAAACCTTCACTAATGGGGACGCATCGACCATCTGGTTAGCCACTGACTACGCCGCTCCAAGTACCTCGGGCTGGTTACTCAAGACGAAACTATGGCTTTGATGCTTGCTACGTGTTTCGGCACATGAACAGTCACCTGAGCAGCATTTGGAATCAGAGCTACCCCTCGATGGAGTCGACACTAACATTGAGAATTCGCGTAAAAACTTGACTCAATCTCGTACCATAGCGATCATCGGCTCGACAGCTGATCACACGTCTCCTTTCAGGTGTCGAAATGCTCAAGTTAGTCATTTCAGACAATATATCGTAAAGCTTGACCGAGAATGCACACAGATCAACAAACACGACATGAATGACAACGACACCGATGATTTCGAAGAAGACTGGATGATGATTGGCGACCGGGAAGAGTTTGACGGGAATAAGTGCCCAGGTTCTGCACATCCAATCAAGCAGAGCACAGAACAACAGAGACCGTCATGGGAGGTGTGTGGTCATTGAAAAAGGTACCGACGTACAAAATTGAAACCAAGAGCTGCGGGGCTTGACAGAGGTGTGGGTTGAAGTAAGAGAAATTTCGGATACAAAAGCAAGACGAAAAGAGACCCGCGGTAAGCATGTCCGCAGAGAGCGAGATACGACAATGAGGACGGGATTCCCGCTCGCCCTCACGACAGAACTCCCACGCGCTTCCGCACAGACTGGCTAGTAGTGGGGGCTTGATGAAATGCCTCCCCAAAACCTTACTTGCATCGATACATGGAAGAGGGAGCTCTTCCACACTTGGCTCGTAACGATGGTACGTCTCATTACGCGCAGATCGGCGACACCAGACATCTGCGCTACACGTCTTTGCCAAAGTAGACGACGCTTTTCATGATTGTCAGCAGCTAGGCATCCAGAATTTGGCATCGCGCAGCAACACCGACAACGCGCTCGCGGTGTGTCTTTCGAACACTGTACCTCAGAACACACGCTAGGCCGATTGGACGGCGCAATGTGCTGTTGTGGGGAAGTGAGGATGTAACCCATCGGAACGAGTGCGGCTTAGGCTTCGGCTTGCCACGAACATCCCCTGTCACGGAAGAAGTGGTGTAGGTAAAAAATCCCAATGGTGAGCGGAGCCGCTATCCCCAATGTAATGCTGGCGGTCAGGGACGTGCGGGAACTGTACTCGGTGGGCTATATACGTGCCACATGGTCAAGCAGTTGCTCGCCCTGTGGGACGGAGATGCGGAGGCGGATGGAGATCCGCCTATGCATCTCACTTGGCCGCGCACATGGCACTGAGACCTATTTGCTACCTTTCCAAAAATGTCTCTGACTTACTAGGAAACGAGAGCACAATGGAATGGCTAAATACAAAGAGCAGGTGGCGTTTGAGCTTAATCGCAGTTACTTTCATGGAAGATGGCGACGACGACGATTAAAGAGTGGCTTATCAGACGAATGAGACTGTTCTTGGTAGTAGCGATATAAGCTATCAGCTTCTCTCAATCCTGTGGTAGACGCTAGTGCTGCGCTCGCGTTAAATTATGTCCGAGGGGTGTAAACGCAGTCTAGAAAAGTATGCTCACGTGAATTTTTAAAAGCTTAGTTGAGCAAGATCTATTATTCTATAAAATCAACTGCAAGCATCTTTTCCTCGTCTTTCTCTACTTCGTCACAATCACCGTTCTCCTCTTGATCGGTTTCCTCGGCTTAACTCATACTATACCTTGACGGTCGACCGGTGTGAGGTCGCAAGCGCATCTCTGTTGCTTTGCTAAGGAGTGTGCCTTTGCTGAGAAGTAAAGACTCGTCCGTGGAGATTGGCTAGTCGCAGTATTATGTAGCCTTATCATCGCCACAACTCCCACCTAGATATCGCTGGCCTTTCGTACATCTTAACAAACGTGACGCTGGCGCCGCGCGCCGCGCTCATCGCGTATATCGTCTTTCCACTTCCAGTTGCTGAAGGCGCTATTCGGCATCGTTCTGCGTAGTGTGATATGTACTCTCGGGAAAGCTTGCTGGTGTCGGCAGGTAAGATGGGCACCTAGAAAGGTTTAAACCTTACAGTGTAGAAATTTTGTGTGCTACCGGAGGATCTGATAGACTAGTATTAGCCGGATTGTAAGGACGGTGGGACGGGACGACTGGCTTAGAGCTTACTTTAAGAGGTAGCGAGATACTGATGAAATAATCTCTATATTTGTGTCGTTTGATAGTAGCTACGATTGTGATAGCAATGCCTAAATGCGTCCGTTTTGTTGTTTTCAGGGATCGACTGCGCAGTGTAGGAGATTAGCGAGTAAGGTGTGTCATCAAAACGCATACTGAAGGATGCGGCATGATTAGAGGTGAACATATCTTGATGTTTAGGCGTTGTGCTCGTTTCAAGTGCTTTGGAGCCTTCATTTGCTATACTCCCTCCCTTGCTAAAAAGCTTGAAAGTTGCTATGTCTCTTGCCGAACAACGTCGATATCCATGGACACTAATCTTATAGAGCAGCGCTTGTCCACAAGGATAGAAGGTAACCTAACAGCGAAAGGGTTCCTACCTGCATATTTTGTCGGAGACCCGAACTCATGTCGTTCAAATCTACAACGAAAGTGAGTGAACATTCCAGGAAGCTGAGTGGATACGCACTGTGTTTAGCGCTTTTCGACAAGTCGTGATAGAAGGGTCGTTGCGCTTCTAAGTACTCTATCTGCGAAAGATTAGTGCTTGCAAGGGCAGTACGCGCACGAGAACGAGCAGGTTGACATGCTTCCTCCTCTGTGAGGTGCTTAGATGTGCGCATTTCTTTCTGCCTAGCCGCGGATATATGCATCCTGAGCAAGATGAAGCCGGATACCAGGAACAGAAGGAGAAGGAGTGAATTAAAGATTGAGTTCATTGTATTCGTCAATTGCATAGGAGATATTGTCGATGAGGCTGGGGCAGTGGTGTGTGTGCATCCGTTTATGTCGGATGATGGTGGTCGTGACGCGTAGGTACGTGAGTTGACAGACGAATCGACGACGCGCGATTTCGTCAAGATGCCCTCAGTAAACTTGTGGACCTCACGTAAGCACATAGTTTTCTTTGCGCCTAAACCTCACCTTCACCACGTCGCCTTTACCTTCGAGTCTCCAGCGGACGAAACTGCATGACTCGCCTAGACAACCTCCAACAACCTCGGCAGTGTTACCAACACACGTCGCAATCCCGTCTGCTCAAGCACTCGCGCGGCCAAGAGCAGGTCTGGTATTATAGACCGAAGTTCGCATTGCTGGAAGTGAATGCGTTGAAAATTCGGGGCTTGAGTGCCAGTGGTGAGACGGAGGTCGGAAAGTCAGCGTTTCGCTTATCAAAAGAACACGCTAGTCTCCTCCAGCCCCGCAACCTCTGGTACTAGTCACGTGCCGGTATGTCACCCGAAAACGCCAACGCCAACGCTAACACCAACGCTAACACCAACTCCAACACGCCGCCTACACATGGGCGTCGTCGTCCATCATGGAGGACAGAGACCGTGACGGTCACGGCGACAGCAGACAGATGCGACCGCCACCGGCGCCGCCGCCGGCTCTCGCCCCCGGTCCGGCTCCTGCTCCCGCGCAGTCGGACGGCCTTCCCCGTACGCCGCTCGCCTCGGTGCCCTCGATGGCTGCACCGCATACATACTACCCATACTACCACTACATACCCGTCTCGACGGAGCACTTCGCCCTTCCGGTACCCCAGCCCGTTCAGTCGAACGTCCCATTGTTGCCGCCTGGCCTCGGGCCTCCCATGCCATACCTCTACCCGTACCAGCACCCCGGACAACGCTCGTCGTCGACGGGCTCTAAACGCCGCCGCACCGAGTCGGTCGCCTCGTCAAACTCTGGGTCGCCTGAGAGGGGGCAGCGATCCAACTTCACAGGAAGTACCAAGAGTGCGATCCTTAAGGCGGCAAACTGGACATGTCTTCACTGTGGGGCAGGCAGCGAAAGTCGCATCGAATGCGCACACCTTATCGCGGCATGCGCATCGCGGACCTTCACGCAACTCCGGCGGTTCCATCTTCTTCGCCTTGAGAGTCTCAAGTCGCCCGACAACGGCATCGCCCTCTGCCCCAACTGCCATACTGCCTTTGATGGAGTCGACGGCTACCCGGGGCTCCTCATCGTGCCTTCGCAGCTCGACTTCTTCTTCGACGCCGAGAGAAACTGGCAAGCAGACCCTGTTGGTGACCGGAGCCCGACGTCTCACTCGTATCTCGAGCACTGCCGCGTCCAACACGAAGGCTGCCTATCATACACTGCACACATGGATCGCGACTTCTTTCCCGCGGGACTCGCCCCTAGACTGTCTCACTTCGACTGGTCCGGCGATCCCATGGCTGTCCTGCGCCGTTCCTTCGTCGCAGCCGCACAAATCGTGCATCCAGAGCTGCTTGATCCGGCGCTGTGTGCACGCCTGCTGGCACTCCAAGAACTATACCGCAAAGGCAACAGCATCATGATGCATCGTGAAGCAGGAAACGGTTTGCCAAACGCAGCAACGCCCGTTCCACCGCCTTCTGGTGGTGCGCAACAGTCTACGCACGCCGAGCCATCTGCACTGTACCATCAGCCATCTGCGTATTCAGGACCGTCATCTTCGGCACCTACAGGGCAATTTGCATACCCCCCACACCAACCGCATAACCATGTCGCATCTGGTCTACCCACGCCCATCTCATCGCCTACTGCTGGAGAGAATCGCAAGCGCAAGCGGTCGTGCACTTCCGACGAGGTTCAAGTTGAGCCTAATCCTAAGCGATTTTGCGACAACAAGCTCACAGAAGCTCTGATGTCAGGCCTGCCTGTAACTGAAGACTTTGCTCTTCGCGTCTTCTTGGAATGTCTCTCTCCAGACGGCATGGCCACGGAGCCACAACAATCCCAAGTCGAGCCTGCACCAGCTCCATGCTCTGCCCATTCAGGCGGACACGATGATGGTGGTGGTTTAGATGATGATCTCGACACCATCTCCAGTCGGTGTTTCAGCGAAGAATTGCCGTCGCTACCTCGCCGGTTCTCCCAGCACGGTGGGTTGAGTGGAACCGCGAATCGAAGCATCAAGATCCACAGAGACCGCTTCTATAGCCACCAGACGTTCGAGGGCAAGATGGAGGACTGGATGATGCAAGGAGCCGAGGTTTTCATTGCTGGCATGGAGCCGGATTGGAATACTACCGATGTAGAAGTGAAAGTGGATCGGGACCTTGTTAAGTCATCATGAACATTCGTCCTCAAGCGTTTCATTGGATGCGTTTTTTGTTTTCAGATACCCCATGCTTTTCAGTAGTGCTCAGCATCCCATTTAGACCTCTTTGCCTCGCCGCATCTACCAAATTCTTTTCGTCTTCAAGCATTGTCTCTCAAATCAACAAGTTCAGATATCAGTTTCAGCCCGTACGGTCCTCACCTGTTTAAGTGATCCCCAGTGTTCTCGATACGCGCTCGGTCAAAGATGGGGTGCATCGTGCATGTGGCATTGTGTATGGTGGGCCTGAAGGTCGTCCAAAACCTTGTCCGCATGCGCGAGCGTAACCTCATGTGTCGTCAATGGCAGATTTCAGGATCCATTACGCCTGTAACATCGCTAACCTAATAAGGGATAACGCGACTTCCGTAACCACCTCTACAGAACCCTCACCTTCACCAACTGTCCGCTCGACACTATCGCCTCCCTTACTTTCGCGTCGGTTTTACAGCTTTTTATTACACCAACACCGACAACAGTTCCGGCAACTATCTCTTCTGAGCCGGTGGACTAGCCAGCGCAGTTGATCAAGGATGGTGTGAAAAGTGCGTACGAGCGCATGGCTTGCATCGTTAGGGTTGAAACTAACTTGTCGTAGCTTAATCACCGTCCACAGCAAAAGCCCTGGTGGCTCTTTCGCATTCGAGACCTCGCCCTTGCAAAGCTACCCCGACTCTTGCACAGACCACTCCATCCTCTACTGTATCACTGACCGAATTTACACGCCGCTTACTCATAAGTGAGTCGATACCATCATTTTCAACCACGTGTTTGCCAAATTGACACAACAGGGTCGCCGACGCTTCCATACCCGCCTGTATACCGCGACATGGCAGCCCTCCAGGCTATCTATGACAGTGACGATAGAGTTCCAAGGTGTCCGAAGTGCTTATTGGAAGTAGAAAGTGTTCAGGATCATGACTACAAAGACGAGATGAGCGAGGAGGATCAGGGCGACACGCTACACGAGAGCTCTGATTCGCATGACACCCAGAACGAGATATGGGAGGAGGAATCCAAGGACGAGGAAGAGGAGGACGTGATGGAGGAGGGAGTGAAAGAGGAGAAGGTGAAACCCTAGGAGATGGAAGACGTGCTGAAAGAGGAGGAACAGAACGAGCAGAAAGAAGAGGAAGCCGAATATGTCTGCAACAATTGCGGCCTAGTCGTCACGTTGAAGCGCACCGTGCAAGGGGAGGAGGAAGAAGGCTCAATGATAAGCGAAGAGAGCGACATGTCAGGCGTCAATGCGAGCGAAATAATCGATGATCGGTCTGAGGAGCCTAGCTGCAGTACTATCGCAGACGATGAGACTGGCGATGGCCTGCCCGATGGTATGAGTAGCGAGTTGACGATGGCTGCGAGTAACCAGTCATTGAGTTCGAGTACTTCGGGCGAAAAGACGACGCGCAGAGCGGGATGGATCAGGGAGAACGAGAGAGGTGTTGTGGCTATGGGGCAGGGTGCATCAAGCTCGTCAACGGGTGGAATTAGGTGCTGGTCGTTTACAGTGGGGAGAGGCGCAGGCGGACCGCTTCGCCCATATCTTGCTTGTCGTGGTTTCCCATCGTCTTTCTATCTTTTCTTGCTGTATCCGTGCCCTGTTTCTCGCTGAGCGTAACGATTTAAGCGCGGCTATAATGATTAACCTATCGAGTGATAACAATCTCGTCGGCTGCTCTCTTATTTATCTATATCTATCTACCATTAGTTAGCTTCGTAGACTAATAGAGAAGACTCTAGAGAGCTTGATGTATAGCCGCTCTAACTAGTAGTATGCGCGTATAGTCAAGCTTAGACTACTCTACGTAGGTAGGGAGCTAGAGGATACTAAGAATAGAGCTATATAGGTGGCACTCTACAACCTAGGTAACGAGATTATAACCTCCCGTGAATCTTACAGAGAGGACTACGATAAGCTAAAGAAATAAGGAAGGCATATAAACGCGCTCATAGAGCTATTATAAAAGGGTGTAGATTGTAAGGATATGGACGAGAAAAAGTAGGATTCCCTTAATCGCTCCTAGTCTAAGACCTATCAGAAGTGGCATGGCTAGTTGCTGCGTGCTTGCGAGCACATCCGATACGCACACGCGGGTGGGCGTCGAGGATAGTAAGCCTACCTGACTATCTGGATCTGCGTAGTTAGTTACGTCCCGTCGGTAGAGAAGTATCGTGTCGAGGTCGTCGTCGACTTCGCAGAGTCGAAAGGAATCAAATTAACGTCTTTGTAAAGGGAAATAACGGCAGTTGATGGAGCAGATTAAACGACATCGAGCTCAAGAGGGAAGAACGCATTATAAAAGAATTGGTAGAATCTTGGCAGAGCCTGGCTACTTGCCTGTGCTAGCCACCAGCCCGTGCGGTACGTTATCTGCAATAGGCAGCTGCCTCACATATTCATCCAACCGACGTTGCACAGCATAAGCATTCGATTGGCTCGCGACCTATATACTTGGGACAGGCAGAGCATTTGAAGGGTGGCTTATGAGCTTACCACAAAGGAGACATAGTTGGCGTCAAGCGCACACTACGGCGGGGGGAGCTTCAATTACGGCTGACAAACAGGCTAAACCGGTGAGCAGAAGGCAGACTCTACGTTTCTTCTAAAACAGCCCCCGGAAGGCTCAGCGATTATGCATACGATGTGGTAAGAGCCTATTGGGCGCGGATGTGTGATAAGCGTAAGCAGTATATCTCCTCGTTAAAATCCCCCAGGAACCTATCGAAGCTGCAATTCACGCATTTGCTGTACAGCCTCGAAATGGCATCACCAGTAAGCTCCGAGAGTTCGCAATCACCACCTATCAGTGCCAACGCTATATCCGCACAATGGCAGCTGAACGAGACGGCCAATTCAGGGATTACCATCGCGAAGGGCGTCCTGCGAGCTGCAACCAGCGACAACGTTCAGCCGATCGCCATTATCGCAGCGGATGCATTTGGCGCAACGCTAGCAATGTGTCAAGAAGCCCAGCTGAGAGCTGAGCGAGCCGCGAAGAAGGATCACAAGTCTTACGTGCTGGAATTTCTTCTCCGGAGCAGCATCGGTTATGCGAAGGACGATTGTGCCATTCAGTTAGCGGCGTCCGGTTCAGGTCTCCGGTTTCTTGGCCTCGCGGCCGCGATGATTTGTATGACGGATATGTTCACGGCTAGCCAGGCTTTGGAGTTGATGATTACGTCCTCCGCGACGCAAGGCCAAATACTCCCCACAGTATCTCAGCTACAGCATCTGCTGGGGGCACTGGAACACAAATTAAATCGTACCGGGTTTGCAGACAACGTCGTTGGTTGGGAGACATTTATCATGGAGCATCCTGCCGTTCCTGATAAATTTCGGATCTTCAATCGTATGACAATCGACCACCCTTCTAAGGAGAGTATGCAAGCTCTCGTGGACGCTTTCAGAAATCTTGATCGGATTGGGTCGGCTACAGCAATTGAGGTAAAGGCGGGAACGTGCTGCCCCTGGGTTGTGGCATTCACCAAGTGGTGTCTTGGATCGCCACCAAAGATCGTTCTACAAGATGGTACTCTTCTCATTGGAGAGTCGCAAATACCTGTGACCGTCACTGTTGTCATGAGCGCTATCCAACCTGTGTTTGGTCGCGAAGAAGCAACTAGACATATCGACGTTATTGCCATGGAGGCTCGAGAAGTAGATTTCGAGATCACTCTATACAGTGACTTGTTGGAGCCAAGGCAACTATGGTCGAAAGTACACTCCGGTACTCACCAAAACCCATGGTACGGCATGACAACAATCGAGAATTATGGAAAGAGAAGGTTGAAAGACTACGGATTGCTGGGCGACAAGGCCTTGCTCCAAGCCATGTCATACTCAGTGAAATCAGTCACTTCGATAATCCAGGCCCATCATCCACGTTATCGCGCTCCGGAACGTAAGGTCGGCGACGGGTTAGCTTCTGGTCTGCGGCACGGAAACGAAGGGATGGCTCCACTATCGCCAGATTTTGCATCCTACAAGACCACTATCTTCCCAGGGGACCATAATCTCAGGTCTACACTTTGCAAATTCCTAAGAATACCGGAAGATGAAAATTTTTCACTACCTGAACTGGAAAAAGAGAGCGATTTGATGAGTCTCCCACATGTTGAAATACATATTAGGCAGCTGAAAGAAGACTGCAAATGCCAACATTGCTCTGGCGATGCCAGCCAACAACTGGCGGAATGTCGCATAACAGATTTCATCGATGTGTTGACCCAACTCACCGCCGAAGTCGTTGCGCTGTCTATTTTCGACTGTACAGAACCGATACTAGTTCACACAGGAGGAGCAAGACTGCCGGGAACCAAGGGACTGGACCGCAATAGCTTCATTGTAGCAACCGAGTTGGTGATAAGGGGAAGCAGATCAGCCTCCTGCACGGTGGCTGATATCTGGAATCTAGCGCTAACTTTAGTTGGCCACAATGCTGGGAGCAGACTTGGCCGAAGAACATGGATCGCGTCTAGTGAACGTGGGCAAGTTATATACCCTCAAATCTTCGACGCTGGAATCATAGACACGCGAAGTATTTTGAGACTCGGTGGCGGACCCGGCAAGCTTTTCTACGAAGGCTCACCCTACAAATTCGTCTGCGGTGAAACAGAGAGACAGTGGAATGCAGCTGCAAAGACTACCATCTGGACCAACAACCCTGTCGATCGGCCCCTAAATCTGGTACCAAGCGAAAGCCTCACATGGCAGATACGAAAAGGAGATGATACGCTCCATCTTACGTGTGGTACCACAAGTATCCCCAAAGTGTTCGAACCGCATTCGATCATCGAAGCATTGGCGCAGTCCGTATTCTTGAGAACGTGCAGTCACCCCGAAAGCAGGACTCTGGAGAAACCGGACAAGTATAGCTTTTATACCACCCCATATTATAGCAACGTTGGCCATCAGTCGCTCGGTCTCCATGCAGGACGCGTTGGCGTCGTTGCTGTAGCCAACAATGACGGACTGCGACTTTTTGCGCTGTCGTGCGGAAGTCCTGGTGTCATCCGAGGAAAAGCATGTATCCAGTGCTGCCTTGACTTATGCCGGCGAACCGGGTTTGAGTATCTTATACTATAGTATGGGTAGCGAAGGGAGAGATTCGGGCGGCGTGGGAGTGGTGGTGTGGGCAGGCTTGGCAAAAATTCGAAGAGGATATTATTTAGTTTCAGGTCGGAGAGGCCTCCCGATCGATATGGTATTTTATCCACTACTAGCTAAGATTTATTGGAAGGAGCGCTCCTTCCATTTCTTAGGGCACGTGCGCAAGTGCAAAAGTTACTAGATGCATGATGAATTGCACGCCCTAGAGCCTGGGGCGACGATGTTTCGCCCGCTTTGAACGCCCTAGAGCCTATGGCGACGATATTTCGCACGCCTTTAATTCCCTAGAGTATAGGGCTATTTAATTTTTACACTTGAACACGATATAGCTTACTATTAACCTATCTTTAACTAATATTCCGCCTATACGGCTAAGAGAATGTATCTATCTTAGTTGTTATTATCTACGGTGCCCGTGCGCGTGATACACGGGTTCTGTTAGGAGTATATATCAAACGAGATACGGAGTGTAATCAACAGTAGAGAAGGGTAATGATAAGCCTTATAGTGTATATTGTCCTTGTAAGCGAGACGAATCGCTACAGAACTAACTAGCGATTCGGAAGGTAGATACACTAGGTCTTCACGTGATCCTTTAGTCTCTAAATCCGTTAGGGAGGTCTTTGTCCTCCCTGAGTCCACTAGTACCCGCCAGAGGCGCCTTCGTCCTGCCAATTATTCACTAAACGCGGTTCTATAAATTGGTTTATATTATACCTCTTATAAAGGCAGTTCACTCCTTCGCTCGATCCAATTGAATACTACCTCGGCTCCTACTCTAAACTATCCTCCCCTTACCCGGTTCAGATTCAGTAAGTAGTGACCCGTAATATAATACCTTAGTTATTATAGTAAGTAGCTTACCTCTAGAGATAGTATTTATTATACCTCGCTCGTCGCTATAGCCGGTGCGGTAGGTAGCTTACCTCTAGAGATAGTATTTATTATACCTCGCTCGTCGCTATAGCCGGTGCGGTAGGTAGCTTACCTCTAGAGGTAGTATTTATCTTATCTCTAGGGAAAGTATTCGTCTTACCCCCGGGAGTAGCATTTATCTTACCCCTAGAGATAGTATTTATCTTACCTCTAGGGGTACTTTTAATTTTACCCTCAGTGGCAGTATTCATTATATCCCCGGGGGTAGTATTCGTCGTACCCTAGAGGCAGCATTCATTATACCCCCGGAGGTAGTATTCGTCGCACCCCTAGGGGCAGCATTCGTCTTACCCCCGGGGGCAGCATTTATCGTACCCTTGGGGGCATCGTTCGTCGCACCTCGCTCGTCGCTATAGCTGGCGCGGTAGACGGCTTGCCCCTAGGGGCAGAGTAGCCGTGCCTCAATAAGGTTGGAGCTGACCTTAACCCGACACTAGTGGTACTGTTCTTTGGTATAGTACCTATGAATCCAAGGCCCCTCTCCGGTAAAGGTCCGATCATGTTGGCCCATAGCAATCCAGATTCAAAAGATTCGCATATGGCAGAATCGCCCTTGGCTACGCCGGCCAGAATGATACTAGCCACCTTTTCGGTAGACGGCAGCTTCTTCTTCAACTCCGCAGTGCTCACAGCGGTGCCTTCCATTTCCTTTATCAATTAGGGTTTATTTCTCTACTCTTCGCAGAATGCATCGGTGAATATGTGCGATGGGAATGCAATATGAACTATGTATTCGATCTTCTTCGATGGGTTGTTGTAGCGCAGGGCCTCCATCCTTAAAGTGTCGGCGAGAGCGCGAACGGCACATTTGGACGCTTCCAAATCTTAGTGGTGCAAAAGATAGAGAATGATTAGTTTACTTACGTGTATAGGCAGTGTAGCCCGGTAGACCGAGAAAAGCGCCAGCACTATTAATGAATACGATCTGACGATGTATTGTAGACGTAGGTGATTCGATTCGCTTATTATCGTCCCTCTAGAGTCTCAATACTACCTGAGAATAGTATGCAGCGGTGAAGTACTTGTTCTGTATATAGCTCTCGAGGTCTATGGGCTCTATGTCTCTCAAGAAGCCGCACTGCGTTTGGCAGTCACCAGCGACGCAATACAACGTGTCTGGCAAATGTTTCTAGGCTCGAAAGGCGTTCTGGACCTGTTTAGAGTTAAGTACATCTTCCTGTCTGAGGTATGACGTGACACTAAGGATAGATTTGCGAGGTCCACACAGCCGGCTTCGATGTTTTGTGAATCGTGCAATCGCAAGTTTTCGATCTCAGCTTTAGCTTGATCGAGGCGAATTTGCTGCCGAGCAACTATGGTGACATGAGCGCCTGGCAAGATTGTAAGTACAAACCCCCATATTAATCCTTCTATTCGCATTCAAATACGTTGAGCAGCCACGATTTTCGCAATCTCCTTGCCTAATCCGCTCGATCCACCAGTCACAAAGATAGATTACAGGAGTTAGCGTACACTGTAAACGGGGGTTTGGAGCATTTGAGTTTGCACACCTTTCCGCTCCACATTGCTTTAGCCATTGCTGCAGGAAGAAACGACTGCACCGCCGAGAAAGACGAGAATCTACCTCATATAAGCCCCTCGCAGATTATTGTGCCCCGGTGCCAAGTAGCCCCTGAGCAAATCATTAAATGAAACATAAATGAAAGCGGAGGCTGTGTTGCGGCGTGGGACTATAACCGGTGAGCAATTAGACCTCGCTACCACTCGTTTGGGTCGAGATGGTCTATTTGACCCGACACCTAACCTCTATCAGTTCTGGTCTCACCTCTGCACCATACTTCTGGGCTCCCGTTATTCCGGGTTTGACTGTGCCTTGTGGCTTTGCACTTGGCGGAAACATGTTGAACTCGTTTACTGTTCGGTTTCCGAAATGGTTAAATAACATTGCATATGTATGAGTTCGTATCGGCCTCCCCGTGAAACATCCTTGATGATTTATTGCAAAGCTCCACCGCAGCGTCGTACTGGACCATTGGGTCCGGGAGATCCATCCATCCAGCGATAAGCGCCGTCTCCTAGTCGACATTGTATATGGGTGTGATCCTCCTCGCACTTGTTGCAATCGACCACAACATTGCCGCCACCACTAGGGCCATCCTTGTCATTGGGGCACGGAAACCCCTGCCCAACTCTGCTCTCTGAGGCGACCTTTATCCAGAGACGTCGCTCCCAAGCATAAATAGTTTGGATTCACTAGCACAGTTTCGTAGAGCATGATAAGGCATCCTTGCATTTCCTCAAATCCGGACTTCTGCATCATAACTATTGCTTTTGCAAGAGAAAAACAGCTCGATCAACATGTTTGAAGGTCCACAGCACCTACTCGACGGTCCAGCCCTCGATCCTCCGCCTGGAATCGTCGCTCATTTTAGTCGTACCTCGCCTGATCAGAAGTGGTTCTATATTTGTGCTCCTCTTTTCACAGTCATCCCAGGCATCTTTATGATCTTACGTTTCTATACCAAGTTAAGAATTGTTCGGAAATTGGATCTGGCTGATTGTGAGTCCGACTTGAAACATGGCCTTTTAATGAAACTGTCTGATACCAAGTAGACTTCATTCTGTTCGCTTTCGTACGTTTCCGTTGAAAGGGCAGTTCAAGCTACTAGAACGATGATCGCTAACATACAACAGATCATTTTCATCGTCGATCTAAGTCTCGCAACCCTGACACTGTCTTACGGCGTAGGTGTCCATCAGTGGAACCTCCGTCTAAGTGACTTCATGCGTCAGGTATTTGTAAGATCATCTGTGTATTAGCTTCCGTGATGCAACTGACAGAGTAAAGTGGTTGAACATTGGCGAAGCTCTCTATTGTCCGAATATATTCTTTGTCAAAACATCGATCGTACTGCAGTATCTCCAGATCCTGGCCCCAGTCCGCACCGGTAACGGCATTATGTACTACGGAGGATGGGGAGTAATTGTAGCCATGTTTGTCTTCTGTACCGCAGGCATACCTATCACACTCTTCAGCTGTGTTCCCAGAGAGAAGATTTGGAACACCCTTTACCAAGGTGGAAGCTGCATGGACTACAACGCCGTAGTAGTTGCTAGTGCAGCCTTCAACATCATCACAGATCTGATTATACTTTTACTCCCCGCGCAAGCGGTTTGGAGATTACGTATCAGCCTGAAGAAGAAGATGTCAATTTTCTTGCTTTTTGCGACCGGTATCTGGTGAGTCGATTGTATCCTAGCATTCTAGCATAACTGCTAATGTTTCATCCAGTGCAACAATTGCCTCGTCAATGCGAATTCCCTACATGTTCCGACTGCAAGATCAAGGTCAAAATCAAGATCAGTCCTACGAAATGGCCTGGATGGGCCTATGGTCGTTGGCAGAAATCGCTCTGGGCATCATGATTGCATGCACGTTGACGCTACCAAAGCTCCTTCGCGCGAAATCGAAAGAAATCAACTCATTTTTTACCACCCTCTCACTTCCATTCGTCTCGCTCAAAACACTCGTTAGGACTAATATGACGCGGACAACTTCACACACTTCCGGTCTTACTAAAATCGATTCCTACAAGATAAAACCCCAAAACCGGCCAAGGGTGAAGGATGTCGTCCACGCGCCTGTAGGATTGACGATCGACTCGGACACAATGAGTTTTATAAGGAGAGATTTATCTCTTGTCTAGACTTATTGCTTTTAGTATTTTAAAGTTCATAATCTGGAAGATACATGGAAGGAGATATAAGTACCTATAGATATTAGATATTTGGACACGATAGTGATACGAGATTCACGTAACGAGAGAAGCGAATAAATAGGACTTAGCTATTACGAACGAAGATCAGCCACGGTTGAATAGCAAGGCGGTTAGTAGGCTCGGGTAGGAGTTGCCTTTAAGGAATAGACTAACGCGCGGGGTAGGATTAGGTTAGTAATTATATAACTATAATCCCGCTAAGATTAGTTATCCCGTATTATGGTGGAACGAGATGGTAGTTATACGACGCGCGGGTTACGTAGTAGTAAGTAGCCATATCCCTTAGTAGCATGCTTTGAAGAATATAAGTCACCTCTCTCCTAGAACTAATAGGCCCTCGGGGCCCCTTCTATAATAAATAGCGACTAACGCGCGACTCGAGCCTATTATAACCTTAGCCTTAGAAGCTATAGACGGAAAAGAATACTTAAGATCCCCTTAGGTTTATATTAACGGGGTTTATACTTATCTAAGCCTAGGCTAGGTAAGGGTAGAATGGTATATAGTAGTATAACCGTAGATAGTATTTAGAAGATTTAAGTATAGAAGTTAACTACCTAAGTATAGAGATATTTAATATTAATTAATTTAAAATACTTAAATAATAATTCGTATCTATTAATTTAGTAAATTAAATCTAAAAGTATAAACTAAATAAGTAAGTTAACTACGAAGAGTTAAAATATAATAAGATCCTTCTAATCTATATAGGCCGTTCTTTATAGTCTAGATCCCTAGGCCCCTAATAGGTTCTAGGATTCTACTAGGTCTCTAGACTCTACTAGGTCCCGAGACCTTCTACCTTAGTAGAACTCTAGATTATATAATTATTAACTTAACTCTACCCTACGCTCCGGCCTAGTCTTTAATAGATACTATACTAAAGAATAGTACTACTAGTATCGGGTTAAGGTTAGCTTTAACCTTAATAAGATATAGCTACTCTATCTCTAGAGGTAAGCTATCTACCGCGCCGGCTATAGCGACGAGCGAGGTACGACGAATACTACCCCTAGGGGTAAGATAAATACTACCCCTAGGGGTGCGACGAATACTACCTCTAGAGGTAAGACGAATACTACCCCTAGGGGTACGACGAATACTACCTCTAGGGGCGAGACGAATACTACCCCCGGGGGTATAATAAATGCTACCTCTAGAGACGAGATAAATACTACCCCTAGGGGTACGATAAATACTATCCCTAGAGGCGAGACGAATGCTATCCCTAGGGATACGACGAATACTACCTCTAGAGATAAGATAAAAGTAAAGGGATGAAATGGTTAGGGTGAGACGGGCGGTTGGTAGGACTTAGCGAAAATTTATTAACTATTAACTTACTAATTCCTCTACCACTACCCCACCCTAGCGTACTCTAAAGGCTTAAATAATCGCTAGAATCGTATATATACCCTCTATAAGTTAAGTATATTTAATTCCACGATAAATTTATACTTAATTATAATATTTAGTGGCGTATAGTACTCTATAGAGGTAAAGCGATACGCGCGCGTACCATTTAATAAGACTAAGAAATACTAGGCCTTCTTAAGGTTTTCGACGACGCGCTACTTCTAATTAAGGTTTTCGACGACGTGCTACTTCTAATTAAGATTTTCGACGACGCGCTACTTCTAATTAAGGTTTTTAACGACATACTACTCCTAATAAAGTTTTCTACGATGGTAATATATAACTCTTTAAGAGCGTCTTATATAATAAAGAAGTAACAAACTTCTTTACCTAGAGGGAGTAGAATTTAGCAAAATCTACCCCCTCTAAGAGGCTCGAACGAACTCTACGCTCTAAGAGTAGAGAGAGAAACTCTAAGAAAGATATCTTCTCTATAAGAAAAGTTCGAACGAAGGATAGTTGTATAGAAAAAAGTAATCATTAGAGAGTTTATAGGGAGGGTAGGCTAAAAAGAAACTCTAGAGAGAGGGAAGGGAGGGACTTTTTAGGGTTTTAGGGTTTTAGGGTTAGGGTTTAGGGTTAGGGTTAGGGTTAGGGTTAGGGTTAGGGTTAGGGTTAGGGTTAGGGTTAGGGTTAGGGTTAGGGTTAGGGTTAGGGTTAGGGTTAGGGTT